>Ga0181520_10000779_pt1 | contig 68896 bp, 55 predicted proteins | sample PEATcosm2014_Bin_29_FD_132451 | JGI IMG/M metagenome (GOLD analysis project Ga0181520, IMG submission 132451) | Peatland microbial communities from MTU Mesocosm Facility, Houghton, MI, USA - PEATcosm2014_Bin02_30_metaG | ecosystem: Environmental > Terrestrial > Soil > Wetlands > Peat | place...
CGTGGTTAACTGCGGAATAAGGGGACATGATACATATTCACAGCAATTCTAGCTGTTCGGCGATAGGAGCTGAGGATATTGGATTGCGGCCTGGAGCGCGGCGTTCGATCTTGCGACGCCTCCCGGACCACCAACTGCTCTTACGATTCAATCGACCCGACGAATTCCCATTAAAGCTGAAGAACTTATTTTCCTTTTACGTTGCAGGCAATTACGCTGTCTCGGCGCACAATACCAACAGTAATCAAGCCTTCACAATGAACTCGATAAACTCCAATGCGGGCCGATTGTGCGCAAATAAGGGCCTAATCTGGCTGTTTTTGTGCCAAATAAACGCCGTTAAGGGCACTTAAGCGCACTTAAGCGCACATCAAATCTCGGTAACTGCTTTTGTGTGAATGACTTAACTCTTAAAAAAACAAATACCCCCCCACCCCCCCCCTCACAGTCCCAGTGAAACTGTGAAAAAGGAGTGGCTCGGGCGAGTGGAATTCCGCTCTAGAACCCCATGATGTTGTAGCCGCAATCCACGTAGATGGTTTCGCCCGTTACGGCGCTGGAGAGATCGCTGGCCAGGAATAGCGCCGCGCCGCCTACTTCAAGCTGATCCACGTTGCGCTTCAGCGGAGCGCGATCGGCCGCGGCCTTCAACATGTCGCCCAGCGCGCCGATGCCGCGTGCCGCCAGAGTCTTGATGGGCCCCGCAGAGATGGCGTTCACGCGAATGTTTTTTGGCCCGAGATTCCACGCGAGATAGCGCACCGCCGACTCGAGCGACGCCTTGGCCAGCGCCATCACGTTGTAGTGGGGCACAACTTTTTCGGCGGCAAAGTAGGTGAGCGTCATAATGCTGCCGCCCTCAGCCATCAGCGGCGCAGCGGCGCGGCTCACCGCGATGAGCGAGTAAACGCTCACTTCATGCGCAATGCGAAAACCCTCGCGGCTGGTGTTGATGAACTCGCCCTTCAGGTCCTCGGGGGGCGCATAGGCCACGGCGTGCACCAGGACCGAGAGCTTGCCGTACTTCTCTTTGAGCGCCGCAAACAGAGTTTCAATTTCGGCGTCGCTCGAGACGTCGCACTGGAAGCCCGAAGCGCCGGACAATTCACCGATCAGTTCTGCGGCCTCGGCCTTCATGCGCTCGTTCTGGTAACAGATGGCCAGAGTGGCGCCCGCCTGGTGAAGCTTCTGGGCGATGCCCCATGCGATGGAGCGCTTGTTGGCCAGCCCGAAGACCACAGCCGTTTTGCCCGACAAATCTATCATGTGTTTCAGGTTCCTCCGGAAATCTCATGCAAAAGGGGAAACGGCGGAGCTTAGCGGCCCGCTCGCCGTGTATTAGGATATCAGCCGCCCAGATCGAGCAGCTCAACCTTGCCCACTGGACGGCCAAGAAATCGCGAGCCGAGCCGTTCGAACTTCTCCACCGAGTCAGTCGCGAAACAGCGGATTTCAGTCTGTTCGGCCGCGGAGATATGCTGCGAAGCACGCCCGTTGAAGATCTGCGCGGCAACCTGCGCCGTGGCTTCGGCTGAGTCGATCACTTTCACACCCGGCCGCACCGCGCGCTCGATGAGCGTTCGCAGCAAAGGATAGTGCGTGCATCCCAGAACCAGCGTGTCGGGTTTGAGTCCGCGCGCCCAGGCCTCGGCGCGTAGTTCGTTCAGGTAGATGTCGATCACCTCTTCCGTTACCGGATGGTCGGTCCAACCTTCTTCAACCAATGGCACCAGCAACGGGCAAGCCTTCTCGAGAGTGCGCAAACCCTGCGCATGGCATGCGGCTGTGTATGCCTGGCTCTGCACCGTAGCGTCAGTGGCGATCACCAGTACGTCGTTGGTTTTGGAGGCATGGCGCGCGGCCATCGCGCCTGGTTCGATCACGCCCAGCACCGGTACCTGAACTGCTTCCTTAATGGCATCGAGCGCAAGCGCGCTGGCAGTGTTGCAGGCGATCACGAGATAATCCGCGCCCTGTTCGCGCACCAGGAACTGCGCGCTTTGCGCGGCGTAGCGCGCAATCGTCCTGCGCGACTTGGAACCGTAGGGCAGCCGCGCCGTATCGCCCACAAAAGCGAAGCGCGCCTGCGGCATCTTTTCAATGAGGGCGCGCAAAACAGTGAGCCCGCCAAAACCTGAGTCGAAGACGCCGATGGTGGGAGTGTTTGAATGTTGCGATTCGTTCACGGCGTTACTTCCTCTGAGGGAACGGCCTGCGAAGTGAGATAAGTCCGGGTCAGATCGGCGTGGCCGGCCAGCGTGTCGCGCTGCTGCCCGTCCACGAGAAACCGCACCGACGCAACGCGCGGCAGGTTTGCATGCAGCGTGGCACAGATTGAGAGCACGGTCAGCGTCTCAGTCTCGATGCCTGAAGGGTGGTTGGCCGCAAACGATCCCGACAAGTTCACTACGGCGAGTTCAGATCCGTTTTGCGCATTCTTGTTGCCCGCAGCTCCGGAACTGGAATCGCCGGCCGGTTCAGGCAGCAGAAATACCTGCTCGACCGATGCCGCGCCACCTGGAACCGGGTGCGCGGAATCTGCAGCCGCGTATAGATCGAGCAGCCTGCCCAGAATGGCACGCGCTCTTGCCCCGGGATTGGCTTCGAGCGACGGCAGCGGCAACGACAGAATTCGCGGTTGCAGCGCGCCATCGGCATCGCTTGCCACCATCAGGGTTGCAGACTCGGCCGGAGCTACCAGGGGCGCCTGCGTTGGCGCCGAGTTCTGCCCATCCAGCATGCGTTGGTGGGCACGGTCGAGCTGCCGCCACAGCAGCACCGTCATGATGACTGAAGCCGCCAGCAGGACAATAAAAAGCACGGTTTGATACCGGGGAATCACGGCTGCGAAGCTCCCGCGCCCGATGCCGGCGAGCGCCACTCAACTATGGCCGCGGCAATTGCTTCAGCCACGCGTGCCTGGTAGTCCGCATCGTTCAGGCTGTCAATGCCGGAGCGGCCTGAGCCAGACTGGCCCGACCCGTTGGCCGCGCCGCCTTCGGGGCTCAACTCAATCGCAACGGCCGGGCAAGCCATGCTATCGACTACCGGCAGCGAAGTGCGGCCCAGCGCCACGTTCAAACCGGCGTGCTGCAGAGCGGAATTCAATACCCCGGCAAAACTCAGGCTGCGATTGATCCAGGGCCCCTGCGCGGTTGACCAGGGCTGAAGTCTTGCCGGCTGAGAAGGAGCCAGAGATGAAGTGAACAGATGCACGCCAGTGCCGCTCAGAGACGCGTGCAGGCTGATACAGGCCTGTGCATTGGCGTGGTTGGCTAGCTCGTCTCGGCGCACGCGGTCGACATTCGTATCGCTGTCGCGGGTGGTCACCACCGCAATGCCGCGCGCCGCAAGCAGCGAGCGCAGGCGAGCGCTCAGCGCCAGCGTCGTATCCTTTTCCGCCCAGAATTGGCTTTGAGACCCGCTTGGGGTCCCGCTGTGGCCGCCGGTGTCGTCGCCGCCGTGAGCGGCATCGAGAACAACCGTGTAACGCGGAGCCTGCACTGGCGAGGCCTGCGCCAGCGCCACCATCGGCGTCGTCGCCAGCAGGATGAACGCAAACGCCCTCGATCTTCGTCCTTCGCCCTCCGCCATCGGCTCACTCCAGCGCATAGATCGCCAGGCCGCTGAGCAGCTTGGGATAAAAATCGGTTGATTTCTGGGGCATTACGTCTCCGGCAAAGGCAACCTCGCGTAGCTGCTCCATGGTCACAGGATTGGTGAGGAAGGCAATATCGGCCTCGCCGCGGCGCACCTGGTCAACGGCCTCGCCCGCATCGCGCAGGTAGCGGATGTTGGTTTGCTCGCGCACCTTTTCGGCGTCCAGCCCCAGCAGCCGGTCGAGAACGATCGAGTGCAGTTGGGTCAGGTCGAGCTGCTGCTGGCGGTCGGGCACACCTGCCAATGCAGCGGCAACTTTTTCCGGTTTCGGACGGAGCAAAAAATCTCCGCCGCGCGTCACTGCCACAAACGCTGTACCGCTCTGCGCCTTCAACGTCTCAATAAGGTTTGCAGCTTCAACTTCCGGCAGGGACTCAACGTTGAAAAACTCCTCTGCGGCTGCGCGAAACGCTCCTGGATCGAATCCCGTCAGGCTATGAACCACGCGATGCGTGGGCAAAATTACCAGACCGTCGGAATCCATGTTCACAAAGGTCATCATCACCGCAGCTTCGGGATAGGCCGGCTGGGGCAGATGGTTTGCCGTGTATTCCGATTTGGGTGTGCCGGCGGCCGCGTGTTCTTTTGAATAATTCAGAGCCGTCTCGTAGCGGTGATGGCCGTCGGCGATAATCAGCTTTTTGTCGGCCATGGCCGTAGCTAGCATATTGATGGCTGCCGGATCGCTGACCCGCCAAATCCGGTGCAGCACGCCGTACTCATCGGTTACTTCGGCGTCTGCCGGGCCGCTGCCGTCGTACAGAATTCCCTCAACCGTGCCGCCGGGGTCGCTGTAGAGCATAAAGATCTGCCCGAAGTGAGCGCGCGTGGCCTTCAGCAGGTTCAGCCGGTCGCTCTTGGGCTTTGAAAGCGTCTGCTCGTGGCGAAAAACCACTCCTTCGGCGTAATCGTGCAGCTTGCCAAGCGCGATAAATCCGCGCCGCTCCTTTACCTCGGCCGAACCAGGCACCTTGAATCTCTGCGCGTAGGCAAAGACGCAGGGTTCTTTTTCCTGGGTCAGAATGCCCTGCAGCCGCCAGGCCTTGAAGTCTCGCGCTGCCCGGGTGTAAACGCTCTCGCCCCGTTCGGCATCGAACAGTTCAGGCAGGCCCAAAATGATTCGAACCAGGTTGTAAGGACTGCGCTGATAGTACCCCTGCTGCATGGCAGGGGAGATCTTGTCGTACGGCTGGGTGACCACGTCATCCAGTCGAACCGCAGAAGGATTGTAGTGCCAGGCGCGAAAGGGATAAATGCGAGCCATGAGGAAGGTCGTGCTCCGCGTTGAAACGGTTGGAGTTCTGGGCCCGGGCACCTGCTCATCGAGCAAATTCAGAGTGCCGGGAGTTCAGCTTCGATTGTATCCCAGCGTTCGCTGCTACCCTCATTGCGCCGGCAACGTCACACAAGAATTACCTGTTCACCTTTGAGTTACGCAGGAGGTGTGCAAATCGTGCTACTATCGCCTCCATCCCAAGGGTGCAATTCGATGACCATCACTCCCCAGTTTCGTGAACGACATTTCGGGGGCGGTCAACTAAAAATGTTCCGCCGCCAGTCATGGTTAACCTTAATTATTGCGTCGACTTTCCTGATCCGCGCGCACGCGCAGGACGACCAGTTGAACAAGGTGCATGTACAGCCGCCCGGTTCCACGGCTGCCCAGGGAACCGAGCCCGCAGGAGCTGAGGCTGCACCCGAATCCGGCACCAAGTCTCTCAAAATCCACCCCGGCTCGTTCATCCGCATGGATGTGAACATGGTGCTGGTTCCGGTAACCATCACCGACCCCATGAACCGGCTGGTCACCGGCCTCGAAAAAGAGGATTTTCAGATTTACGAGAACAGCAACGAGCAGAAGATCGCGAGTTTTGCCTGCGAGGATGCGCCGGTGACTATCGGAATCATCTTCGACCTCTCGGGCTCCATGACTTCCAAGCTCATCCGCGCCAAGGATGCCATTCTGCAGTTCATCAAGACGGCCAACCCCCAGGACGAGTTTTTCGTGATCGGATTCAATGACCGGCCGGAACTGATCGAGGACTTTACCGGCTCGGTGGATGACATCCAGGCCCGCCTGGCGCTGGTACACGCCGGGCACCGCACGGCCCTGCTCGACGCCATTTATTACGGCGTTGAAAAAATGAGAGACGCGCACCATGAACGCAAGGCGCTGCTGGTGGTGTCTGACGGCGGCGACAACCGTTCCCGCTACACCGAAGGCGAGGTCCGCGCCGAAGTTCGCGAGTCAGACACCGAGATCTACTCGATCGGCATCTTTGACGCCTACGCGCCCACACCCGAGGAGCGCACCGGGCCGCAGTTACTTGAAGACCTGAGCGACTCGACCGGCGGACGCCTCTTCAAGGTTGACGACATTGACGAGATGAGCGACATTGCCGAGAAAATCTCAAATGAACTGCGCAACCAGTATGTGATTGGCTACAAGCCCAAGGACCTGGCCCACGACGGCAAGTGGCGGAAGGTGAAGGTAAGAGTCAATCCGCCTGCGGGACTGCCTCCGCTATCGGTTTACGCTCGATCGGGCTACTATGCGCCTCTTCAATAAGGCCGCGTGCGCGGCTAAATGTAGCTGGGCGGCAGTAACTATCTCCACCCTTTTACATGACCAGTATGTGATTCAATGTGTTCCCAAGCGACCTGACCCACGACGGTAAGTGGCGTAAAGTGAAGGTGAAGGTTAATCCTCCTAAGGAACTGTCACATCTATCGGTCTATGCACGATCCGGCTACTATGCGCCTTCGCAATAACATGATCCTGATGGTTCTGCTGGCCGGAAGCGCGCTCGCTGTGGCCGAGCAGCAACCCGCCACGCCGTCCCAGACCGCGCCGGGACAAACCACGCCCGCCCAAACCGCGCCTCTCACCGTGGACCGCGACCCCGTGCGCGCTCCCGAAGGCACGGTTACCGCGCCGGCCAGCGGTCCGGTAACCAAGCAGGGGACAGGATTCATTCTGCACACGGATGTTGAAGAAGTGGTGCTCAACGCTACCGTGCTCAACGGGTCGCAGATTGTGCAGGACCTGACTAAAGACAATTTCCAGGTCTTCGAAGACGGCGTCAAGCAGACGCTGCTCAGCTTTCAGCACACCGATCTGCCGGTTTCAATCGGCCTGGTCATCGACAACTCCGGCTCGATGTACCGCAAGCGCCCGTCGGTGAACAAGAGCGCGCTCGACCTGATCGAGGCTTCAAACCCCAACGACGAAGCCTTTGTGGTGAACTTCTCTGACGAAGCCTTCATCGACTGCGACTTTACCGCCGACATCAACAAGCTGCGCGACGGCCTGTCGCATATCGACTCCCGCGGCGGCACCGCGCTTTACGATGCGGTTGTAGCTTCAGCCGATCACCTGGTGGAAGAAGCCAAGCGCCCCAAGCAAGTGTTAGTGCTCATTACCGACGGCGACGACAATGCCTCTACGCTGAACCTCGAGCAGACAATTCACCGCGTGCAGGAGCTGTCCGGCCCGGTCATCTACACCATCGGCTTACTGTTCGGCGACGAAATGACCCGCTCCGAAGTACGCCATGCCCGGCGATCGCTTGAGCTGCTGTCGGGCGAGACCGGCGGCATGGCTTTCTTCCCCAAGTCAATTGACGAAGTGGATCAGATTGCGGCCGAGGTGGCGCGCGACATCCGAAGCCAGTACACCCTGGGCTACCACTCCACCAAGCCAACTTCGGTACCGGGCTTCCGCCGTATTGATGTCCAGGCCGTGGGAAGGGGCGGGGGCAAACTCACCGTCCGCACCCGCACCGGATACTTCCCGGTAGTGCCCAAACAGAAGCAGGCGGGCGAAGTGACGAGGCAATCGACGCAGTGATTGAAGAAGCCGAACGCCAGGAAAAACTCGCCACGATCAAGCGGCTGGTCGATATGGCCGAGAAGGCCTACGACCGCATGTACGAGGTCTACGATCAGCACGATATCAACGCTTGTTATCGCGATGCCAAGGATTACTACTACGACGCGATCGGTCTGTACCGCGAGCTGGGCTTGAGCGAAGAAGCCGAAAAGCTGCACGACCGCCTGTGGCACATCAAGCAGGTGTTCTTCGGCCAGTTTGCGAATTAGGCGTTTATGCTCACCTCCCGTTCCACTCCGCGCCGGCGCCCCGCGCTGTTCGCCGCTCATTTCTCACCTCCCGCATTTCGCTTAGCGCCGTTCACTGCCCGATGTTCCATCGCGCCCGCTCTCGCACGATAAGCTAGTAGCTGAAAGCTAGGAGCTGGCAGCTGGAACATGTCCGACTACAAATACTCGACCCTTGCCGTTCATGCAGGGCAGCATCCCGACCCGTTGACGGGCGCGGTGAATGTGCCCGTTTATCTCTCATCGACTTTTGAGCTCACCGGCATCGGCACCGACCGCGGCTGGGACTACTCGCGCGCCGGCAACCCCACGCGCGACCGGCTTGAGACCGCCGTAGCCGCGCTCGAAGGCGGAGTGAGCGGGCACATGTTCACCACCGGCATGGCCGCCATCTCCGCGCTCGTCACCATGCTGCGGGCGGGCGATCACGTGGTCTGCTCGCAGGACGTGTACGCAGGCACGGTTCGCCTCTTCGACCAGATTGTCTCCGGCTACGGCATCGAGATTGAGTACGTCGACACCAGCGACCTTACGGCCGTCGAAAAGGCGATGAAGCCGAATACCAAGCTGGTGCACATCGAGACACCTTCGAATCCCCTGATGGTGCTCACCGATATCGGCGCGGTAGCTAAGATAGCGCACGCGCACGGCGCCGAAGTCAGCGTCGACAACACGTTTCTGTCGCCGGTGCTGCAGAGCCCGCTCGCCCTGGGCGCAGACATCGTGATGCACTCCACCACCAAGTACCTCAACGGCCATTCCGACGGCCTGGGTGGCGCCATCATCGGCAGCAAGCCCGAGCACAAGGAGAAGTTTCTGCTCATCCAGAAGGCGGCCGGCGGCGTGATGTCGCCTTTCGAGTGCTTCCTGGTTCTGCGCGGCATCAAGACACTGCCTTTACGCGTCAAGCAGCACGAGGAGAACGGCCGCGCCGTTGCGGAGTTCCTCTCCACGCACCCCAAGATTCAGAAGCTGGCTTACCCGGGGCTCAAGACCCATCCGCAGCACGAACTCGCACTCAAGCAGCAAAAGGGCTTCGGCTCCATGATGAGCTTCGAACTCAATTCACGTGACGAGGCGGCGCGGTTCCTGGCGGCCATCAAGATCTTCCTCAACGCCGAGTCACTGGGCGGCGTGGAATCGCTGGCCTCGCACTCGGCAACCACCACGCACGGCTCGGTGAGTGAAGAGGTGCGCCGCAGGATGGGCATCAACGAAGGGCGCGTCCGTCTTTCCATCGGCATCGAGGACAAGGAAGATCTGATCGCCGACCTCGACCAGGCTCTGGCCGAAGTGTAGGTACTGGTTTGTAGCGCCGCTCTCCAGAGCGCCTGTAGCATCGCTCAGTAGCGCCGCTCTCCAGAGCGTCTGTAGCGCCGGTCTCCCGACCGGCTGTAGCGTGGGTCTCCCGACCCACGCTCATGCTACGCAGTCGCACGCACCAATGCATCACCACTGTCATCCTGAGGCGTAGCCGAAGGATCTTCAGTTGCTTCTTGCGATGCGGGTCAGGTCAAGAGTCCGAGTTTCCGGCGCGCCGGCTGTCCGGCAAATTCTTCCAGGATTGGCTAGAATCTCTCGGTATGAACCCGAGGGAGCTCTGGAGGCGAATCCATATTCTGTCCATGTGCTGCGCATTCCTGAGCACAGGGACAACGCATCTCTGCTTTGGGGCGGAGAAAACGAATGCGATTTCAAGAGACGAGGTTGACCGCTCTGTCATTGCAGCGCTGTCGCTCCCGCATAACGCCAAGCCGAAGGTCATTTCTCATGTCGATTTGACCGGTCCCTTTGCGACGGTAACTCAATGGACTTTCGTAGTAGTCCAGGAGAGCGGCCAGACCTTATCACAAATCGAGGAGGATCATGGACCGATCCACCTCTGTCTGGTGCAGGGGGGCATGCCGGATTGTTCTGAGCGTTTGTATCAACACGCCGATAGTGGGCAGCCATGGTTCGCGACGCCTTACCATCTCCTTGCCGGCAATGTCGTGTACTCCAATGGGAAAGAGTCCGATCCCTTGCTACTCGTAAAGGTGTGCGGGGCGGAAGGCCCAAACGGAAACTGCGGAATCGCAACAGCTTTTTACCGATATGACAGCCGGTCCGATCACTTTCTTCGTGTCTTCCTGAACCTCACAGGGCAATAAATACCTTGGCTAACCCAAGCCTATTTCTTGGGGCGCTTCGAGGAACCTTGGCTCCCAAGCGTTTTCATCATTTCAATAAGCGGGATAAATTTAACGCTGAAGTGGTCGCATAGGTCTGGAATTTTCGGCGCGTGGCATTCCGGGTGAGATACCTCACGCGTTACGACTGTCCCACCTTCGACAGCAGCCTGCGCGATTAGCCAAGGATCAGCCCCCTGCGAAAATCGATCTCTGTGCCGCTGGTAGAAATGAGGGTTTGCATAGACGTAGTCCGCTATTCTTGTAACAAATGCTTGGACTTCCTTGGTTGGTGGGACTCCAACTCCGGTGCCCTTGCGGAGTTTTAGCCATTTGGCTAGTTCATCTTCTCTCTCACGGCCCTCTGTAATCTCTCTAAAATTGCGCTTCGTGATCTTAATGATTCCCGATTCCATGTTGCGTTCAATCATCTCCCAGAATCCGAACTCAGCGTAGCCAATTGGAGCGATGTTGTCCTTGGCGTAAACGAGAACATCGGAATCTAGCCAATAACTCAAGCTGCGGCTTTTTCCCTTCTCAGAAAGCGCTCTACGGTTGAGATCGACACTCCGAAAAGTTGAGACGCTTCAGTGTAAGTGGTTTTTGAGGTGCGGACGCTGGAGGCAACTGTGTCAGAGAAAAGTACACTATTGCGGAGTTTAAAGGTTGACCAGAATTGGCCTTTTGATTTCCTTTTTTCTTCTGCGTTTTTCCGCTTCGCTTCGCTGGCCCGGAATCTCGAATATTCCTCATCCGCAGCAAGTTTGAAGTTTTCGTAATCTATTTTTTCAAGATCGTAGGCACGCCTAAGCGCAACGAGAGAACTAACCCAAAAGTGTTGGGTTAGTCGGTGGAGATTTTCCTTCGTAGTCCGTGACTTCTGCCACGAAACGTTAAAGGACTTTTCAGGAACCAGAAATTCTGCCGCCACTTGATTGCAGAACTGCTCGATCTGGCTAATTTCGGAATCCGACCTCTCTAGAAGGGTTGAGTCTGAGATCCCTGTTTCCCCTATCCAAAGGTGTGCCAGTTCATGCGCCAGCGTAAATATTTGGGCTGCGCGAAAGTCTGCGTCGTTGATGAAAACCACGGGCGCGAATGGATCACAAATTGCAAATCCCTGAAACTCGCCCACGCTTAATCTGTGCCGGGTGGAGTGGCCCATCACTCCGCTTTTCATTACAAGAATTCCAACACTTTCCACCCGCGTGATTAGTCGTCGAAGGTATTCTTCCCAATTGCGCGATTGTGACCGGAAATCCTGATTAATTCGCAGGACAGACCTCATATTGGCAGCAACATCTACCGCAGGATCGGTGCGCTTGAAGCGTCCGACGAAGCCCAGTTTTTGCCGCCCGTTTGCTTGTGCGTAATCGCGGAACCAATCCTGGCGTGAAAGAGCATCGTTGATGACGCTGATGAACTCGCGAGATGGTGCGTTGACCCGCTTTCCGCTTCGTGTACGGAGGTCGGGAATAGGAATCGTTTCTGCAGGGGGTGGTTCGCTCAGAAAAAGTACAAGGTACGGAATCTGAAGTTTGTGCGCCAAAAGTTCTGCCTGATTCTCAGTTGGGTAGCTATCGCCCCGTTCCCACGCTTTGATGTTGTCGGCAGGCATGACCGTGTTAGCGATCTGGTCTGCGTTCACTCCCAGCCGCTTTAAGCCCCACGTGATGATCTGTCGATTGATGTACGCGATATTCATATCGTCCATTTTTGTCAACTCCGCTTCGTGATACACTTCAAGCGGAGTCGTCGGCGCGGTCAAAATCCCGTTCCGCAACTTTATATGGCATCACACTCAAAAAGCGCTACTAAAATCTCGGGGCTGCCACCTCAAGACCTTTCGCGCTCTCCTGAGACGCCATTTTCAGAGGCACTTAAACGTCTCGTTTCTGTGCCCCATGCTGAGATTTACAAGCGTCTTGAACAATCTCCCAAAGAATCCGTTTCACGACATAAGCGATACAAGTACGTCCCCGCAGAGCGCCCCGCCAAGCCTTAGAACGGCAATCCTGAGCCGCCCTCCTTCCCGGTTAGCTCTTTCCATGTCAGCCGCTTTCCTGCGACATCCGTAAGCGCCAAGGCAAACCGGCCAGCATTGGTGATCCTCTCATCTTTGCGGCTGCGAAGGTTGAATCTGAATACCTGCTCGTGAATGTACTGCTGCAAGTGTATAGGCTCACACGACACGTAGGTGCCACCGAGTGTACGGCGCAGCAACGACCAAAAATTCTCAATCGAATTCGTGTGGGTGTGGCCATTCACGTATTCAACTGCGTGATTGATTACCTGATGGAGCGGGGCCGAACCAACGTATCCGCCCCACTCATCCGAGACCAGGGTGGCGCCCCTCGCCACGTTCGCGGCGATGAGTGGACGGATGGTTTGCTGGCTACGATCTACGGCGACATGCGCCCGAACTCTGCCGCCACGCTCGACCATTCCAATTACAACAGCCTTGCCTTTGGTGCCTCGCGTCTTTCCACCCAACTGCGCCCGTTTGGACTGATGCATGTTTGAGATTTTGCCGCCGACAAAGCACTCGTCAGCCTCTACGATCCCGCCTAGCTTGCCGCCATCGGGAAGCTGTAGGGCGATGCGAAGGCGGTGGAGCATGTGCCATGCGTGTTGCTGTGCGATTCCCAATTCGCGGCTAATCTCGTGGCTGGAAACCCCATTCTTGCAATTGCAAAGCATCCAAAGAGCAACCATCCACTTGTCGAGTCCGAGCGGGGAATCCTCGAAAACCGAATCAACCTTGACGCTGAATTGCTTACGGCAGGAATAACACTTCCAGCGCCTCTGAGCGGCAAGCCAGTAGTGTTTACGCTCGCCCTCAGCCGTCCCGCACTTGGGGCAAACAGGCTTACCATTCGGCCAACGCAGGGCAGCTACAGCGTCAATGCAGATTTGCTCATCGCTGTAGTACCGAATTGCTTCCATTAATGTCTTTGGAATGTAAATTGTATTGCAACCTTGACTAACCATAGCAAACTATCGTGGGTTAGCCAAGGTATTTGTTACCCCTCACAGGTCGAAACAACAATCAGGAAACGCGCTTTGTCGAGCGCGGTCCACTGCAAGGAAACGTGATCGTTGACTACCCGACCCAGGACGCGCCTTATACCTACTGGATCGAAGTCTACAATGCGGGGGAATCAAGTCAGTACGTCCAGATTCTCCGGTACCGTGGGCGAACGGGCTATGGGGACGGCAACCCGCTCGCTGTAGCCGACTCTGAAATGCCCGAGATTCTGCGTCGCCTCCGGGAATAGGGCAAGGGCCGCCCTCCTTGCCACTACAAATCTGGGACGGTGGGTGCGTCAACGGGATTGCCGCACCACGGCTCCTTCGATATATCTTCGCCAAATGAGCGGACGGCGTCAAATCAGGAGAAAACCATGTTTTTTCTTTTATTCACTCTTGCAGGTTATTTCCACCTTCCGGCGCATAATCTTCTCAGATCAAAAAACGCTGGTTCAGCCTCAGCCAGAATCGGCGCAAAAAAACCCTTCGTAACCGCCTTATTCTTGAAATATTTGCAGACAAGCTATTTGTTTTCAAATAGGTAGAGGAAAATTCCACCTGCAGGTGTATGAAAACAGAATATTCGACCCTCAAATAGAAGGGGGGATGGTACCCATTCGAGTCAATCGCCGTCCACTACCCACAGCCCACCGTTAACATGAATAAGTGACTTCCGCCGACCCATCCAGCGCACCCATGCACGGCAAACTCCTGCTGGCAGTGGACACCTGCGGTCCATCGGGCTCCGTCGCATTGGGACGGCTGGCGGGGCGCGACCTCGAAATGCTGGGCGAGACCGAGCTTCAGGGGCGCAACTACTCTGCGACGCTGGTGACTGCGGTTGCCGAACTGCTCACAGCTAATCGCGCAGCGGTAGGCGATCTTGGCGGCATGATTGTTGTGAACGGACCAGGAAGCTTTACCGGGGTGCGCGTGGGATTGAGCACGGTGAAAGGCCTGGCCGAAGCCGATCTGATTCCTGTCGTGGCCGTTTCGCGGCTCAAGGTGCTTTTGCGCAAGGCCTCAGTTACGGCGGCGGCGCTCGACGCGCATCGCGGCGAGATTTTTCTGCGCATCGAGCGCGCCGGCCGCGATGCGGAAGAACTGCTCGCCGGCCCCGAGGAACTCGCGTCGATTCAACCGGCGCCGGTTCGCATAGCCGTCTGCGACGATGGCGCTGCCGCGATGCTTGCGTCCGCCTGGCCTGAAACGCGCCAGGTGCGCGTTGCCGCGCCGCGCGCCTCAGACGCCATGAGGCTGGGTGAGGCGCTGCTTGTGGCCGGAGTGGCACAAGATCTGGCCCTGCTTGACGGCCACTACCTGCGCCGCTCCGATGCCGAAATCTTCGGCCCAGCCAACATGACCCAGTCGCCCGCCGCACGGCCCCACAAGCCATGAGTTCGCAACCGCCAATCAATATCGGGATCCGGCGCCTGACGGAATCGGACCTGCCCAGCGTTCTCAGAATCGCTGAAAGTGCGAGCGGAGCGCCGCACTGGTCCCGCCAGACCTTCATCGAGATGCTTTCAGGCGACTTCCTTTCCCGCCGCATCGCGCTGGTTGCCATTCTTGCCGGTTCAGGCGAGGTAATAGGCTTTGCCGTCGCCGGCCTTGTCCCGCCCGAAGCCGAGCTGGAGAACATCGCTGTCGCTCGGGAGGTTCAACGCCGGGGCATTGCCCGCCAGCTTCTCTCCGAGCTCGTCAGAGAGCTAAAAATCCCCAGGGAGCCCAGGCAGGCTGGCATCGGAACCCTCCACCTCGAGGTCCGCGCCTCAAATTCCGCAGCCATCGGCCTCTACAACTCTATTGGATTCACTGAAAGCGGCCACCGTCCGCGGTACTATTCCGATCCGGTTGAAGACGCGGTCCTCATGACTTTTAAGCTGAGCTGACGCTTCAGCGAATTCTTTTCATGCCCTTGAATCGATCTCGGCGACGTCTATTTCCAGCGCCGTCAAGTGATTCCGATCACGGTTGCGGACGGCCTCTCCCGATTTTGCACAGCCCGTTATTACTTTCTGTTCGTTTCCCTCTTGCAGAAACACATGCGACGGAGCTATATGTGAATGTTCTGCAAATAACGGGAGCGCCGGTTGGCAACAAGACCGGGACCGCAGCACGGAGGTGCTTGATGGACGAGATAAAGGACGCTACGCTGAGCGAAGAAATTGATCGCCTGCACGCCGAACATCGTCGCTACGCTCAGCGGTTGGAAGAATTGATTCAAAAGCCCTATCTCAGTGCAGATGAACAGCTTGAGGAAGTCCGTTTGAAAAAGCTCAAGCTGCACGCCAAGGACTTGATTTTTGCGCTTGAGCGCCGGTCCCTGGTCATAGCCTAGATTCGGTTGCGCGAGCCTCCCGGCTCGGCAAACGGGCAACGCGTGCGACCCACAGGCTGGGTGTCAGCGACTGTGTCTGCTGATATCACCCCTTGAACGGCCCTCGTTAATCCATCCTTGTGTCCCGTCCCTCCCTCGTGCCGCCTCCAGGTTCACCGTATAATCGTTGGGACAATGGTTCGTGATGGTTACATATACGGATTGAGCCTTTTTACGGTTGCAGCCGTTCTGGTGTGGCTTACCGGAAATTGGGCCTGGAGCCTTCCTCCGATTGTTCTCGCCATTTTCTTTCTGCAGTTCTTTCGCGACCCTGAACGTGCGATTCCTTCCGGCATCGGCCTGATTGTCTCGCCCGGCGATGGCAAGGTTACTGAAACCACGCTGATTGAAACCCCTGCAGGCGACCGCCAGCGTATCAGTATCTTTTTGAGCGTCTTCAACGTGCACGTGAACCGCGCGCCGATCGGCGGAGTTCTCAGCCGGGTTTCATACCAGAAGGGCAAATACCTGAACGCCATGAACCCCGACTCGGCCGACCAAAACGAGCAGAACGTTGTCACGGTGAAGGGGCATGGCAAGGACGAAGGCATCGAGGTTGTGTTCAAGCAGATAGCCGGATTGCTGGCGCGGCGCATCGTATTCAATTTCAAGGCCGGCGACCGAGTGGAACGCGGGCAGCGGGTTGGTCTTATCAAATTCGGCTCGCGGGTCGATGTCATCGTTCCCGCGGATGCCGTTCTGCGAGTGAAAGTGGGCGACAACGTCAAGGGCGGCGCCAGCGTGCTGGCCGAGATGCTGGACGCCGCAATGGCCGTGCCGGCGCGAGAATCTGACCGATCCGCCTCGGCCAGTGTCAATCCGTACGGTTCGGAGAACGAGGGCGCATGAATCACCTCGATCTGCAGGAGTCGCGACAGAGGGCCAAAGCCCGGCTGCGCCGCGGCATGTATCTGCTGCCATCGCTATTTACCGCCGGCAACATTGGCGCGGGCTACTTTTCGATCACGCAGACCATCGACGCCATCACCAATAAAGACGCAACTTCTCACCTGGACCTGGCGGCTATCGCCATCCTGTTTGCCATTCCGTTCGATTCGCTCGACGGCCGCATCGCGCGCATGACCAACACCGTGACCGACTTTGGCCGCGAGCTGGATTCAATGGCCGATGTCATCACCTTCGGCGTGGCGCCCAGCCTGCTGGCTTTTGTGTGGGGATTCCATTTTCTGCCCGATTCGCTCAACCCCACCCTTCACCAACATCTTCTGCAAGCCGGGGCCTTCGTCTGTTTCCTTTTCCTGCTTTGCGGTGCATCTCGTCTGGCGCGCTTCAACATCAGCCACGACGCCCAGCCGCGCAATCCCGGCCGGCCCGATCGAAAATACTTTGTGGGCATGCCCATCCCTGCCGCAGCGGGACTGGTGGCGGCCACGGTTCACTTCTTCAATGCCATACCTGTTGGTGAGTGGTGGGTCGCAATTCCCTGGCTTATCCTCGTGGGTCTTATCGGATTCCTGATGGTCAGCACCTGGCGATTCTGGTCAGGCAAGGAAATCAACCTCACGCGGCGTCATCCCTTCCAGCTTCTTCTGTTGCTGGCCATCATTCTCTACATCACGCTTCGATTTTCTCAGTGGGTTCTGTTTGTGGGAGCGCTGGCGTACATGTTTTCGGGCATCTGGGCTCGCGCGGCATATGGATGGTCTCGCCGCCGTCGACGACCCGGACCCGCAGCGACCCAACCCCCGGCCCCTGATTCGAAGCCGGAACCGTTGGGGCCAAGATTTACCGATTGATCTGAATGCTTCGGTGTTATCATCCGCCATCCGCTTTTTTACCGGCCGGCTGACTTGCTAATTTGCTGTTTTCCAAAGGACGCCCGTGTACAAGATTTCCATCGCTGGAGCCTCATCGCTGCTTGGCCGCGAACTCAAGGACGCGCTCAACGATTCGCCGTTGGCCGATGCCGACATCTCTCTGCTCGACCAGGAAGAGGCACAGGGACAGATCGACCAGGTGGGCGACGAGGTGACCTTTATTCACGCCCTGACCTCTGACGCGTTCGAGCGCGCCGACTTCACTTTTTTCTGCGGCAATGAAGACCTGACTCGCCGCCATTGGCGCCAGGCGCTGCGATCAGGTTCCACGGTTCTCGATCTCTCAGGCGTGCTCGACCAGGAAACCGGAGTGCTGGTTCGCGCTCCCTGGCTGGGAGCCGACAGTGCAACGGTCGATCTCTTTACCCCGGCCGTTGTCCCGGCGCACCCGGCCACTCTCGCGATCGGGCTGCTGATGGAACGCCTGCTGCAAGCGGCGCCGCTGCGCACCGCAGCAGTCACGGTTCTAGAGCCGGCCAGCGAGTTTGGCCGCGCCGCCATGGACGAACTCCACCAGCAGACCATCAACCTGCTCAGCTTCCAGACATTGCCCCGCGACTTTTACGATGCGCAGGCTGCCTATAACCTGCTCGGCGGCATGGGCGAGAGCTCAAAGGTGAATCTGGCCGTAGCCGAAGCGCGCATCCTCCGCCACTACCATGCGCTGTCGCAGGGCCGCTGGCCATCTCTCGCTATCCAGGTCATCCACGCGCCGGTGTTTCACGGCCATACTCTCTCGATTTTTGTTGAGTTGGAGCGGCCCGTGGAAGTTTCCACCCTTGAAGAGGCGCTCAGCGGCGAACGCGTTGACCTGGTGCTTGAAGACACCGATTCGCCCTCGAACCTTGCTGCGACCGGCCAAAACGATGTGCTAGTGCGGCTGCGTCCCGAGATTCCAGCGCGCGGAACCGCGGTAGCGCGGCTGTGGTTGTGGGCGGCGACCGACAATCTGCGCCTCAATGTGCAGAACGCCGTGGCCTGCGCTCTCGATCTGCGGCGGTTGAGGCCGCAAGGGCTGGTGCAGTAAGACTGGTTTTGGAAAGTAAGCCTATGATCTACCTTGGCTTGTTATTGCGATAGCGTCTTACTTGTTTCGTTGCGTCTTACTTGTGCTAAGATGTAAGCCATGGAGATTCTTGAGCAGAATGTCGCCAGAGTCAGCAGCAAGGGGCAGGTAGTAATTCCGGCTGCCATTCGCGAGCAGCTTGGCATCGAGCGTGGGACCGAGCTATCGTTTCGTGTCGAGGGCGGCAGCATCGTCGTGAATCCTAAAAGCCTGTCCGCCGAACTAGCGCGGATCAAATCGATGCGCGGCATCACGGCAGGGGGACCGTCGATGTGCGACTCTCTGATTGAAGACCGCAGACGCGAACGTGAGCGCGAGCTCAGGGAAGAGGGCTGGTAAGACAGATAGATGGCGGCTTACGTTTTGGATTCCTCGGCGATACTCCGATATATAGATGACGAACCAGGTGCCGATCGGGTTTGGGAGATTCTCGCCTTGTGTATCGACCATCGCGCTGAGATTTATATTTCCGCCATTCAATGGGGCGAGGTTGCGGGAAAACTTCGGGAGCGTCTTGGACCTGCGAGCGGAACCTCAGTGATCACGAATCTCTTGCCTAGCGATGCAGAAATCGTAGCGGCAACCGCCCCAAGGGCGATCCAGGCCGCAACTCTCAGAGTCGACCGGAGCTTAGCCTACGCCGACGGGTTTGCGATTGGCCTAGCGCTGGAATCAACCGACCGCGTGCTGGTTACTGCCGACTACGGATTCAAGGCGGTGGAAGATCTAGCTAAGATCGAATTTCTTTCGACAAAGTAGTTCAGGCGCAGGAGGCGAATCACCCTCCGCAACGCTCCCACATCTGCTCAATGTAGCTGTCTGTCATGCCGGCGATGTAGTCAGTAACCGTGCGCGCCAAGCCTTCGCTTGCGATCTGCGCCTGGTGATCGGCGGGCATCAATTCGGGTTCGGCCATAAGCCTGACGAAAAGTCCCGCCACCACTTCTGCCGCATGCGTATGCGCTTCGGCCTGGCTTGGCGAGTTGTAAAAGTTTTCGTAAAGAAACGTCTTGGCCGCGGCCCGCGCCTGTTCCATTTGCGAGCTCAATCCAGCTAGCCTCGACGGCGCACGGCGAATATCTGCAAGTGTGGTTGCACCCAGCCCAGCCACTCGCGAGCGCACCTCATGCAGCAAGTCCGTCACAAAAGAATTGAGCAGCCGGCGCAGAGCGTCGTAAACGGCCAGCCGTGGCGCCGCGCTGGGATAGCGAACCAGCGCAGCCTGGTGAAAATCGCTGAAGAGCGGCACTGCCGTGCGCACATCGTCAAGCGCAAGAATTCCCGAGTCGAGGCCGTCGTCGAGATCGGCCGTCAGGTACGCAATTTCATCGGCCAGATCGATGATCTGCGCTTCGAGCGGCGGATATTGATCGAGGAAGTATTCGGCCAGCTCAGGATGGTCGGCAGGCGAGTAATCGCGGGAGTGCTTGATGATTCCCTCGCGCACGGCCAGTGTTAAATTGAGCCCGCGAAATGCTGGATATCGCTCCTCAAACCAGGTGACTATGCGTAGCGCGTGCAAATTGTGGTCGAAGGAGAGCCCATGGGCCTTGAGCGCGGTGTCGAGCGCCTTTTCTCCCGCATGCCCATAAGGCGGATGGCCGATATCGTGCACCAGCGCCAGCGCCTCGGCCAACTCGGTATTCAGGCCCAGTGCTTTTGCCATGGTGCGCGAAATCTGCGTCACTTCGAGCGTGTGCGTCAGCCGGCTGCGGAAGTGGTCGCTCAGGTGGTTGTTGGCGGGATCGCCCGCCAGCCGCGTGAAGACCTGCGTTTTGCCCGCCAACCGCCGAAAGGCTCGCGCATGCAGAATTCGCGCCGCATCGCGCGCGAAAGGCGAGCGGTAGGCATGCGGCTGCTCCCTAAAGAGTCGACGCGTCAAGTCTGCGCCTTCATCGCCGCAAACGGCAATGCCCGGCGGCAGCGGAACCATGGATTCGGTTTCGGGGGATTCGGTATTGAGCGTCATCGGAATTATTTTTCGCGACGCGAATCGAGCGTTCGCGGTTCTCGTCTGGTTATACCGCAAAAGGGGACAGCGCAGCGCAATCCGGGCATCGGGGTGTTGGTGGTCACCGAGACTAATAGGCCGAGACCACTATAAACTCCTCTATGAACTGCGAGATGGACAATGGCATGCTCCGCGGAGTACCATCCGGCCGAATTTCGTGGCGGGCCCGCGCACATCGGGAACGGCCGATGCAGGCTGCAGCGAAGAATCTCGCCTGAATGGGAGGGAAAGATGAAACTCATCAAGGGAATGGCGTTATCGTTGGCGGCCCTTGCGGTCGTTTTGATTCCGGGCTGCGGAGCAAGACACTCGCCCAAGGAAGTGTTCTACCTGGTGGCGGCAAATATGTCCACCAACTACTGGCAGACTGCCGTGGCCGGATTCAAGAAAGCGGCGGCGGAATACGGTGTGACTGGCAGGGCGGTAGGGCCGGACAAATACGATCCGCAAGCTGAGCTTGCCGAACTGCAAAGCGCCGTTGCCGCCAAGCCGGCGGGCATTCTTATCTCGGTCTCCGATGCTGCCGTACTCACACCCGGGATCAACGCGGCGGTGGACGCAGGCATCCCCGTCATCACCATCGATTCTGACGCTGCCGCCAGCCAACGGCTGTACTTTATCGGCACCAACAATCTCGATGCCGGGCGCCTCGGCGGCCGCCGCGTGGTTGAGAAACTGGGCGGCAAGGGCAACGTGGTTTTCTTTACCATCACCGGCCAGCCCAACACTGAAGAGCGGCTGAAGGGCTTCAAAGATGCGTTTGCGTCCCGGCCGGGAATCAACATTGTTGAAGTGGTTGACATCAAGGGCGATACCGCCGTTGCCTTCGACAAAACTCAGCAGTACCTCGCCCAGACGGGGGCCAAGAAGATCGATGCATTCATCTGCCTTGAATCGGCCTCAGGTGAGGTGGTGTCTGAAGCGGTCAAGCGCAGTCACGATACCAGCCGCACGGTGATTGCATGGGATGTGAATCCGGATACGTTGCAGGGAATCAAGGATGGCGTGATTGACGCAACCATCGTGCAGAAGCCGTTCACGATGGGATATGCCGGGCTCAAGGCACTCGACGAGATTTTTCATAATCCGCCGGCGCAGCTCAGCAAGGATTACAGTTCAGACGCGTTCGCGCCCTACCCGGCGTTTATCGATACCGGAACGTCGCTGGTGGATAAGAGCAACGTGGACGTGTTCCTGACCGCGGCTGCTGCGCACGCAAAGTAGCGAATCTGACGCAAGTCCCAGGAGTGAATTGGCGCCTGGGCGCAGACACAAACGGCGGCCAATCCTGATTGGATTGGCCGCCGTTTGTTCGTTATAGAAACGCTGCGTACCTATTCCGGTTTGGGCTGCGGCTCGATGGTGTGATCTTCTTTGGCCAGACGGACACGCGCGCTTTCCAGTTTCTTTTGCACCCTGGTTACATCGCTTGTCTCGTAGTCAGCCGGCAACGCCTTGGCAAACCCATCCAGAGATAGGGTCCACTGCGCCGCGGCCAGCCTGACGCGCCCCGTCTTCTCATACAGGTCGCCGAGGTGCATGTGCACCGTGGGATCTGTCTGGTCGCGCTGCACCGCCTGGCGCAGGTTGTCTTCTGAGAGTTCGTAATCGCCCAGCTTGAAGTAAACCCATCCCAGCGAGTCAAGATAAGCGCCGTTGATGGGCTCAATATCCACGGCCTTCTTGATGTAAGTGAGCGCCTCGGGCAGGCGTACGCCCTTGTCGGCCAACATGTAGCCCAGGTAATTGAGCGTCATTGCGTTGTTGGGGTCCTGCTCCAGCGCCTGGCGGAAAAACCCTTCGGCCTGGTCCGACTTCTTCTGCCGGTCAGCCAGCTCGCCGCGCAAAAAGAGGAGATAGGTACGGTCCTCCTTCTTGGTGCACAGCGGATCAGCCTTGGCGAGTACCTCATCGGCATCTTTCCAGCGGCGCGCACGAACTTCGATCTGCGCGATGGCGAAATCCACCGTGCGGTCCTCGGCCGTGTTATTCAGCAGCTCGGTAGCCATCTTGATGGCATCGTCCGGTTTGCCCTGGTCGGCTATTTCCTGGGCCAGCATCAACTTGATGTCGCGATTTTTCGGATTCGCGGCAACCGCCTTCTGCGAAATCTCCACGGCCTTGTCAATGTTATGCGCCGCGCGCCATGCATCCACCTGCCCCTGGTAGCCGCTGACCGCGCTGTCGCCGCCCAGGTCGATCATCTTCTGGTAGGTCGCTATGGCCTGGTCAGTTTTGTTCTCTTCGAGATACACGCCCGCCAGTCGACTTAGAAAAATGCTGCGATTGTTCTTCTCTTCGTCGGTGTCGGCACCGTTGGCATGCCCGACCGATGACTGGTTAAGCATGCTCAGGTAAGCTTGCTCGGCGTCTTCAAACCTGCCCAGCACGTCGTACAGCAGGCCTTCGTTATAGCCCGCCTCAAGACTGGTCGAGTCAATTTTCAGCGCCTTTTGAATGGTGGCCAGCGCATCTTCGTATTTGCCCTGGTGACGCTGAATCTCAGAGATATGCACCAGCGCTTCGGGATTCTCGGGGTCGGCGGCTGCGAGTTGCTGGTACTGCTTCAGCGCCTCATCGTATTGCTCGTTGTTGAACAGGGCCTCGGCCAAAGCATCAATGGTGCGCAGGTCGCCGGGCTCCAGGTCTTCAGCGCGCTTATACGCGGCAATTGCGTCTTTGGGTTTCTTCAACTGCGCGTACGCCGCGCCCAGCGTGAACTCAATCTTGGGAGTGCGGTCATTCACCGGAACCGACTCGAGCACGGTGATGGCGTGCTGAACGTCGCCGCTCTCCGCATAGAGCCGCGCCAGGTTCAGTACCACGTCTTCTGAATCCGGCTCAATCGACCGCGCAATCTTGAACTGTTCTTCGGCCTTCTGCTGGTCGTGCTTCACGGTGTAGAGCTGCCCCAGCACCATGCGGTCTTCAACGCTGCGCGGCTGCAGCGAGACAATCTTTTCGAATTCGGCAATCGCCTGGTCGAGCACGTTGCCCGACGGCGAGGTGGAGGAAACGCCGTTCTCGTTTTCGCCCAGTTGGCGCAGATAAATGCGGCCCAGCATCTTGTGTGCATCAACGTTATCGGGCGATGTTTTAAGCAACGTGCGCTCGGTAACCTCGGCATCGTGCTCGTGACCCGGCGTGCGGAAATACAGGTCGGCAAGAGCGTTCAGCAACTGGGGCGACTCGGGATCGGCGTCGAGCGCCAGCTTGTACTCTTCAATGGCGCGCGTAATGTCGTCGGGGCGTCCCTCAGAAAGGGCATCGTCCTCGTAAGTGGCCGCCAACGCAACGTGATAGTAAGCCTGGGCGCGGCTCGGCTGCGGCGCAGGCGTCGACGAAGTCGAAGGCTTGGTATCGGCCATCGCGACCTGGGTGGTGGGCTTCTGCAAGGGCTGAAGCGGGGGCTCCTGGTTTGCTGGAGCGTTCTGGGCATGTGCAAGCGCGAGCGGCAGAACCACAAGAGTGGCTGCGACGGCGAACCGGGAAGTTGGAAAGTTCATTCTTAGTGTCATCATTCAGGGGATTCCGCGCTGTTTTCTGCTCCGTGGATGGTGCGCAAAGGTCTTCCGCAGAGCCAAAAGCTGCACAAGCGGCCGTCAATCTCGAAGCCGCCTGCTGTTAAAGACGATTTTACGCGCCATTTGTCGCGTTTGCTTGGCCCAAGGCGCGAAATTAGGTGAATCGCCGCTGCAAATTCGAAAGGTCACATCCAATTGGGATGCGCGCCGAATCGCTTTATCTATTCGCTTTCCGGCTACGGTCTATACCTGAGATGCGGATGAGCGACCCGAGATGCGAATTAGTGCCTGAAATGCCGAATCCCCGTCAACACCATCGCGATTCCCAGCTTGTCGGCCGCGGTTATCACATCCTGGTCCTTCACGGAGCCGCCCGGCTGAATCACCGCTGTTGCGCCGGCTGCGGCTACCGCTTCGAGCCCGTCGGGAAAGGGGAAGAACGCATCGGAAGCCGCTACGCATCCTTTAAGCGGCAGAACCGCCTTCTGGGCGCCGAACTTAGCCGCATCTACCCGGCTCATTTGGCCCGCACCCACACCCAGGGTCTGGCCGTCGCGCGCGTAAACAATCGCGTTTGACTTCACGTGCTTGCACACACGCCAGGCAAACAGCAGGCTGCGCAGTTCTTCGGCCGTGGGCGGCCGCCAAGTCACCACGTCAAGTTCGCCCTCAACCACGCGGCCAGTATCGGCATCCTGCAGCAGCAGCCCTCCCGACACATGTTTTACGACCGGCTTCGGCGGCGCAGTTATCACTTCCACCAGCCGCAAATTCTTTTTCGCCGCAAACCGTTCTTTTGCTTCGGGCGAGAAAGTCGGCGCAGCGATGGCCTCAACAAACAGTCTGGCAATCTCATCGGCCGCGGCCCCATCCACTTCGCGATTGATGCCGATGACGCCGCCGAACGCCGAAACCGGGTCGGCCTCGAGCGCTTTCCGGTAGGCCTCAAGCACGGTTGCGCCGGTTGCCGCGCCACAGGGGTTAGTGTGCTTGACGATGATCGCTGCCGGCTCGTCGAACTCCTGCGCCAGCTCCCAGCACGCATCCAGGTCGACAAGATTGTTGAAGCTCAGTTCCTTGCCCTGCAGTTGCTTTGCGCCGGCAATGCCCCGGCCGGAGCCATCGCTATAAAGAGCAGCTCTTTGATGCGGATTTTCGCCGTAGCGCAAAGACTGCGCGCGCGGCATGATGATCCGCAGCGTTACGGGGAAGGCCGCGGCGTCGATGGCCGCTGCCTGCTCGGGCTCGGGCGCGGGATCAAGTCGCTCGAGCGTACCTGCAATTGCGCCGTCGTATGCCGCCGTGGTTGCGAACGCCTGTTTCGCAAGCTTCCAGCGGGTCGCGCGCGTCAACGCACCACCGTTGGCCTTCATCTCTTCCACGAGTGCCGGATAATCCGTCACGCGAGTCACAATCGCCACGTCTTCAAAGTTCTTGGCCGCCGAGCGCACCATCGATGGGCCGCCGATGTCGATGTTCTCAATCAAGTGGCCAAAGGTCACTTCTGGCGTAGAAGCGGTTTTTTCGAACGCGTACAAGTTCACCACCACCATGTCGATGGGCTCAATTCCGTGCTCGGCCACCGCGGCCTCATGCTCCTTGTTGCCGCGGATATAGAGCAGTCCCCCATGCACGCGCGGATGAAGCGTCTTCACACGGCCGTCGAGCATCTCGGGGAAGCCGGTCAGGTCGCTGATGTCCTTGACCGAGAGCCCGGCCGCGCGCAGCGCCTTTGCCGTGCCGCCAGTCGAAATCAGCTCGATCCCAAAGCTCGCAAGCTCCCGCGCAAACTCCACCAGCCCGGTCTTGTCGGTCACGCTCAAGAGCGCGCGCCTCACCTGCTTTTTGCCGTCTTCAGAATGCAATGTATGACTCCTTTTTTGATCTAAGAATCAGGATAAGGCAGGGAAGAGGGGCAAGCTGTCAGCTTTCAGCCTTCAGCTTTCAGCCTTTCCGTGCGAGCGCAGAGATGGTTGAAGCACTTGACTACTATTCTTTCTGGAGCCGGCGAAGGCGCGGTCTGGCTGGGAGCTGGGAGCTGAAAGCTGAAAGCTAAGTTAACCAGGTAACCACCATTCTGGTGACTGAAAGCCGCACCAGTGCGAACTGTAAATGCATTAAAGTGAGACTATGGGCAGCAACTCCCCCGAATTCCTTCCCCCAGAGCCAGGTTCTGAAGGTGATGGCTCCGGTTGGGGAAATGTGCATGAGAGCGCGCCTGCTGTGGCTGCTCGTGCTGCGCCAGACGCGCCGCGCCGCCGCAAGCCCCTGTGGCTGGCCGCTCCCGCCACGCACATTTTGGTTGCCATCAACTGCGTGGTCTGGCTGGCCATGGTTGCCAAAGGCGTAAGCCCCATCAGCCCAACCGTCGATCAGCTCATTCACTGGGGCGCCAGCAGCGCCGACAAAATCCTCATCGACGGCGAGTGGTGGCGGATCGTCACCGCCATGTTTCTTCACGTGGGCATCCTGCATCTGGCCACCAACATGTGGTGCTTGTGGAACCTGGGGCTGTTGGCCGAGCCGCTGATGGGCTCCTGGGGGGTGTTCGCGGTTTACATCCTCACCGGCGCAGCGGGCAATTTGCTTTCGACCTGCGTTAACTGGCTGAAATACAGCGGATTCAATGTCTTCCCAGCCGGTGCGGGCGCCTCGGGCGCGGTCTTTGGCATCGCCGGCGCGCTAATTATCCTGCTCAAATCGAACCGGCTTCCAGTTCCGCCCAGCGAACTAAAGAAGCTGCGCCGCTCAGTCATCTACTTTGCCGCTATCAACCTGTTTATTGGCTTTTCAATCAGCTTTGCCACGGCAAGGTTCGGCGCGGGCCTCAGTATCGACAACAACGCTCACATAGGCGGCTGCGCCTGCGGCCTGTTGTTCGCCTGGCCGATGGTTCCGCGCCTGGGCTCGCCAAGGTCGTCGTTCAACCTGCGCCTGCGCCTAGCCGTGGGAATGATTGTGGGGCTGCTGGTGCTGTTCGGGTTCTACATCGCCCACATCCCGCCGCAGAACTAAGCAGAACTCGATAGTGCGCACTCATCGAGCACGAACCGGCCTGCTGCAAGCGGGTAAAACAGGTCTCCGGATTATCGGGTCGCTGTCGACGCGAACTTCTTGACCATCGCCAGCAGCAGTTTGCGGTCGCTTTCGTTCAGGTTGCTGGAGTAGCGCCTTATTTGCGTTAGAAAACGCAGTTCATCGTCTGACAGCTTCTGGGTGTTGAATTGCCGGCCCAGGGAGTCGTCGGCAAAGAACTGGGCGATGGGCAGATCGAGCGCCGATGCAATCTTCGAAAGCGTGTCGAGGGAGGGAATCGTGTGGCCGTTTTCTACTCGCGACAGGTAGCAACGCAGCAGGCCGGTTTTCTTTTCGATATCGCCCTGCGATAGGCCTTTTTGCAGACGGTAGGTGCGAATCGTCGTGCCGATTTTCATTGGGATGGCGGCCTTTCGACTGCCACTGAGTAACTTATCCGGTAGCAGTCATCAGATTATTAGCATAATAGTTAACATGCATAATCACGGCAACCTATCTTCCGATAGCTGTTTGATTCAAAAAACGATTCGATCTTTACGAATTTCTTATGGGTGCAGCGTCTGCGCGAAGAATCGGTCCACCCTGCCCAGCGCGTCGGCCGCATCGGCCGGCCGATAGCCGTTGGCATTGGTGGGATTCTCAAAGGCATGGCCCGCGTCGGGATAGATCTTGGCATCCACCGGCTTGCCCAGCGCTTGCATGGCGGTTTCAAATGCGTGAACTGAGTCAGGAGTTATGCCCCGATCCAGCCCGCCGAAGTTGCCGATTACGGCCGCGTGAATCGAGGCCAGAGCGGTTTTGTCGGTAGGCAGCGCGCCGTAATTTACGGCCACAGCCTTCAGGTTGGGCGCGGCCACTGCGAGCTGAATCGCGAACCCTCCACCCATGCACCATCCCACCGCCCCGATGCGGCGTTTATCCACGTCCTTGCGCTGGCTCAAAAAGTTCATCGCAGAAGTCAGATCCCTCACGCCCTGGTCCTGCGGAAGCCCGCGCATCAGTTCATGAGCCATATCGGCATCGGTGGCCACCTTGCCGCGGTAAAGATCCACAGCCAGGGTCACGTATCCCTCCGATGCGTAATGAGACGCCTCCTGCTTGATCCAGTCGGTCATCCCCCACCACTCGTGGATCAGGATGAGCGCCGGATGCGGTCCCGCTCCCTGTGGCAGGTAAAGCACTCCCTGGCCGGTAGCTTCGCCGCTGGGGAAGGTGACGGCCTTTTGCGTGCGGGCGGGAACAACGAGCAATGCAAGCAGCAAAGGAATTGCGCAGAGTATCGAACGGCGTGCTTTCATGGGGGACCTCGCTTGGACCGGAACGAACGGGGATTCAATTCATCGAGAGAAAAACTCGGGCGAATTCAGATATATCACTCGTAGTCGCTATCTTCCAGTCGTTCCCGTGATGGCTTTTGTGGTTCCGGCCAACCCGTGGCCGGACAATTGGTTTCAGTAAACCTTTGAGGCGGCTGAGCCGTCAGTCTGAATGCAGAGACTCAATGCATGCGAAAGGGATTGTGGCGGATGGTTTTCAAGCGCTCGGTAGCGGTGTGGGTTATCGCGATCGCTGCATTCCCTATTGCGTTGCTGGGCCAGTTGACCGCTGCGCAGGATCCCAAGCCGGCGCCGCCATCTGCGATTCCATCCGCGCCCGCTCCAACAATTGCTGATTCTGCTACCGGCGGACGGCTGCACGGTGTTGTCAAAAGCGGCAACATTCCTCTGCCCGGCGTCACGGTTACCGCGCAAAACACTCTTACCGGCAAGCGTTACTCCACCACCACCGACATTACTGGCGCGTGGTCGATGACGATTCCGCAAAACGGCCGGTTCGTGATTCGCACCGCATTCGCCGCATTTGCGCAAGGTTCGCAAGAGGCGCTGCTGAATGCCACCGGCCACGATCGAGTGGTGAATTTCGACTTGATGCTGGCCTCGCGGGCCGCCGCTCAGCAGGCCAGCGCGGCCGGGCAGAACGGCGAGCTGAGCGCAGCACAACAGGCCATAAGGCAATTAGCGGGGAACGCGCCAGAGAATCTAAGCCTCGCCAGCGCGCTCTCAGCCGGCACTGAAACCGGCGGCGGCACTGCGGGCACGAGCGGCGCGGAGTTGCCCACCGTTGCCGCCAACAGCGACTTCAGCGGCGAATCTGTCGCCATCAGCGGCCAGGCGGGCCAGGTGAGCCCGATGGCCGGCGTGAACGATCAGATGCGCGACCAGTTCCAGCAATACCAGATCCAAAACGGCGGCCAAGCGCCGGGCGCTGGTGGGCTCTTTGGAGGCGCCGGGGGCGGCGGATTTGGCGGCGGAGGGGTCGGAGGGGGCGGGTTTGGCGGTGGAGGTTTTGGGGGTGGAGGCTTTGGTGGTGGCGGCGGGCGCGGCAACTTCCGCGGCTTCAATCCTGCGCAGCCTCACGGCGCCATCTTCTGGAACGGCAGTAATTCGGCGCTCAATGCCGAGCCCTTTGCCTTGCGCGGACAAACGCAGGATCAGCCTGCCAACGGGACCAATCGGTTCGGCATCACGTTCATGAGCGAGCCTTACATTCCGCATCTCACCAAGCCCAGCGGAAAAGACAACGTCTTCTTTAATCTTTCCGGTTCGCGAAATTCAACGCCCGACGATTTTTATGCGACCGTGCCCACGCCGGAGGAAATTGCCGGCAATTTTTCCGCCGCCGGCATGGCGCCGATTTACGATCCCACCACGCTGCAGCAGTTCAGCTACAACGGCGCGCCCAACGTGATACCGCCCAGCCGCCTCACCGATGCGGCCAAGGCGCTGCTGGCCTATTATCCGCAGCCCAATCTTACCGGCGCCGACGTTGTGAATAACTACAACTACCACCGGCTTACCACCGCGCAATCCAACTCAACGCTGGCCGGCGTTCGCTACATGCGCAACCTGGGCGCCAATGCGGGACAGATGGGCGCCTTCCCTGGATTCGGCGGAGGACGGCGCGGAAACACAAGCCAAAATCAGGGCCTGCGCCAGAGCATCAGCTTCAATTACAACTGGAGCCACTCCGCCTCAGACAGTGTGAACGTGATTCCGATTCTGGGCGGCAAAAGCGCATCGGAGTCGAACTCGGTTCAGGCCGGATACACGGTCGGCTATCACAAGTTCACCAACATCTTCAACGCCAACTGGAACCGCTCCAACAGCCACTCGATCAACTTCTTTACCAACACTGATGACGATCCGGCGTCCGCGGCCGGCCTCACCATTCCCAACAATGTTCCGCTCAACTACGGCCTGCCGCAGATTAATCTCAGCAACCTGACCGGCCTGTCGGAGCAGGAACCGAGCTTCGCGATTTCGCAGACGATCTCGTTTTCTGAAGTGCTGAGCTGGATCCGCGGCAAGCATAACCTCCGCTTTGGCGGCGACTATCGCCGCGTGCATCGCGACTTTCTGGCCGGCTCGAACGCCACCGGCGACTTCACGTTTACGGGCCTATTCACTGAAGACTTTACCGATGCGAACGGAGTCCCGGAGCCGGTCTACGGCACCGGCTCAGCGCTGGCCGATCTTCTGCTCGGCTTGCCGCAGTCCACCAGCATCAATTCCACGCTGGTCAAGAGTTACCTTCGCGACAACGTCTTCGACGCGTTCGCCCTCGACGATTGGCGCATTCGTCCCTCTCTCACAATCAACTATGGCGTGCGCTGGGAGTTCTTCGCGCCTTACACGGAAAAATACAATCACCTGGCCGACGTGGACACCAATCCAGCCGGTGGATTTACGTATGAAGCAGCACAGCAGGCCGGAGGGCCGGGCGTTCCCGACGCGCTCGTCTATCCCTGGCGCAAGGCATTTGCTCCACGCACCGGCTTTGCGTGGCGGGTTCCCAAACTCAAGCAGATGGTGGTTCGCGCCGGCTTCGGCATGAACTACACCGTGGGCGAGTATGCCACCTTCGCCAATACCATGGCCCGCCAGCCCATTTTCGATGCCAGTGGAAACGCAATTGTGAACGAGCAGACCAACACCGAGGCCAGCGGCAACGCCGCCTCTTCAACCTGCGCGCGAACTGTGCCAGTCTCGTGCTTTACGCTGGCCAATGGATTCCCTGCGCCTGACACGGTGGGCAACTACGCGCTCGATCCCCACTACGGCCTGCCATATGTCGAGGTGTGGAATCTGGATATTCAGAAGACTCTGCCGATGCAAATCGTGCTGAACATGGGCTACAACGGCTCGCGTGCCAACCACCTCGACATCACCAGCGCGCCACGCGCTACGCCTTCCAGCCCCGGTACCGATTCCGCCAACCTGATCTTCGAATACGACCAGGCGCTGGCCTTCTACAAGATGAACGCTCTGACGGTGCGCGCCAACAAGCGGCTTCAGAAAGGTATCTCTCTCGGCGCGAATTACCAGTACTCGCACGCCATCGACAACGCCAGCTCGGTGAATGGCACCAACACCGCGGTAGTGCAGAACTGGCAGGATCTTGCCGCGCAGGAGGGTCACTCAAGTCTCGACGTCCGCCACCAGGTGAGTGGAACTTACCTGTATGAGCTGCCCTTTGGCCCCGACAAATCCTGGGTGACGACCGGCGCCGGCGCGCATATCCTCGAGGGCTTCTCCGTATCGGGTACTTTCAGCATTGCGACTGGCGCGTGGCTTACGCCCACCGTCACGCAGAATGACGAGAACGTTGAATGCGGCACCACCAACGGTCTGCGCGCCAGCCTGGTGCCGGGACAATCACCCACTGCAGGTGGAGGCGGCCTGAACCACTGGTTCAATTCCGCGGCCTACGCCTTGCCGGCTGTAAACTCCAGTTTCCCTTGCGCCGCCTTCGGCAACGCGCCGCGCAATTCAATTGAGGGACCGGGCACCGTAAGCAACAATATGTCGCTCTCAAAGACCATGCAGCTTGGCGACACGCGCAGCATGGAAATGCGCGCCACCATCAACAACGTCTTTAACACCGTGCAGTATTCGGGAGTGAATACAACCCTGGGAACGCCGCAATTCGGCCAGGTGACTTCAGTGGGCGCCATGCGATCGTTCCAGTTCATGGCGAGGTTCAGGTTTTAAAAGCGCAGCAGCGTGGCGCGCGCCGTAGGCGAAGAGGTTGTTAGCCCCGCGCTTCAGCGTGGGGAAGGAATCGCGTAATGCCTCTGCGGAGTCCCGTAGGGACGGCGCAAGGAAATTTCATTTACGGGGACCGATAGCCCCTGCGGGAAGTAAACGAACCAATAGAAAGCCGACACGATGCACCTGGCTCACAAACTCGTCGCAACGATCGTGGCCCTTGCGCTTCTGCTGCCGGCCGCCCAGCCGGTCTTTTCGCAAAACTCCACCAGCGCAGTTACCTCTACACCGCAGGGCGGCTATGTTCTCAAAGAGAATGCCGAACTCGTGCTCACCAACGTAGTGGCTCGCGACTCCAGGACCGGCGAAGTTGTGAAGGGCCTCAAGCAGAGCGACTTCAAGATCTACGAGAACGGCAAGGAACAGCAGATATCCACATTCGATTTTGAGAGCGTCGACATGGCCACTCCGCTGAACGAGGCCACGGTGAGCGGCCTCGCGGCTGGTCTGCCCACAAAGGGTCCCAAGGCAGTCGTTGTCGCCAAGCCGGAGGATCTCCGCAATCACCGGCTCATCGTGATGTTCTTCGATATCACTTCGATGCAGCCTGAGGATCTCGATCGCAGCGTAGAAGCGGCGCGCGACTTTCTTGAGAAGAAGCTGCAGGCGGCTGACCTGGTAGCGCTGGTTTCGCTCGGAGATACGCTCACCGTCGATCAGGACTTTACCGCCGACAAGAATGCGCTCATCAACGAGGTGGGAGCATATAACGGTACCGAAGGCCAGGGCTTTGCCGCGGGTGCAACCGCCAATTCCAACCAGGTTGAAGACACTACGGCATACACCCCCGACGAGAGCGAATACAACGACATCAACACTGACCGCGAGCTCTTTGCGCTGAAGGCCATTTCGCAGTCGCTGGCCAAGATCGACGAGCGCAAATCGCTGCTGTATTTCTCGGGCGGCATTCAGCGCGACGGCATTGAGAATGAAGCTTCGCTGCGCGCGGCCATCAACGCAGCAGTGCGCGCCAACCTGGCCATCTATAGCGTTGACACGCGCGGCCTGCAGGCGGTGTTGCCGGTAGGCGACGCGTCAACTGGCAGCCTGCGCGGCCAGGGCGGCTTCAACGGCAGCGCCATCCAGAACAACATGAACGCCAACGCCTCCACGCAGGAATTGATGTCGACCCTGAGCACCGACACCGGCGGGACGGCATTTTTCGACTCCAACGATTTTGCGCCCGCGTTTGCCAAGGTTCAGAGCGATACTTCGGCCTACTATGCCATCGGATTCCACTCCAGCAACCAGGCGCGTGACGGCAAATACCGCAAGCTGACCGTCAAGATCAACAAGCCGGGCATCAAGCTTGAGTACCGACCCGGCTACTACTCGCCCGCCGACTTCAAGCATTCAGGCCACGAAGACCGCGAGCAGGAACTTGTAGACCAGCTCGCCAGCGACCTGCCCGCCACCGACATTTCCGTTTACATGGACGCGATGTATTTCCGCCTCAACGAGAACCGTTTTTATGTTCCGGTTTCGCTGCTCATCCCCGGTGCTCAGATTCCGTTTGTGAAGGGCGGCGACAAAGACAAGGCCACGCTCGACGTAATCGGTGAGGTGATCGACGAAGTGAAGCGCCCTGTCGGCCACGTGCGCCAGACCGTCAAGCTCAACCTCGATCAGGCCGTGGGCGCGCGCCAGAAGAACATCCAGTACACCACCAGCTTCAACCTGCCACCGGGCAAGTACGACGTCAAGTTTGTGGTGCGCGAAAACCAGACCGGCCGCATGGGTTCATTTGAGGCCAGGATCACGCTGCCCGATATGAAGAAATCGCCGCTCAAGATGAGCTCGATCGTGCTGGCCTCAACGCGCGAGACCAGCAAAAGTGACGATCCGCTCGTCCGCAACGGCCAGCAGTACGTGCCGAATATTACCCACGTCTTCCGCCAGGACCAGCACATGTACCTGCTCTACGAGATTTACGATCCGGCGCACGAGAAGGCGGCAAACGGCGGCAAGGAAAACAAATCGGCGATCAATCTGCTCGGCAGCCTCGAACTCATCCAGGGCAGCACCAAGGTGTATGAGACGCCGATCGTGCAGGCAAAACAAATAAACGTTGAAGGCCGTGACGCCGTTGCTGTCGAGCTCGATGTGCCGCTCAATGGACTCAAGCCCGGCCAGTACCTGTGTCAGTTGAACGTGATCGACGATGCCGCCGGCAGCTTCGCCTTCCCGCGCTTCGCGGTGCTGGTGCGCGAACCCGCAGCCGTAACGCCCACCGCGCAACCCGCCACTGCGACGCCTGCTGCTCAGCCTTCAGGAGGCGCAGGGGACTGAGACGCGGGGCCCCATTCACCGTAGGGGCAATGCCTGCACCCCGACCCGCAGCAGTATCCACGCTTCAGGTGGTAGGCCGCGGTAAACACCATCAGGCCGTTCTCCATGTAGTAATCGTCGGGCGAGAGCGAATCGTCATCGAGCGGCGGCATGGGCGAATCGAGGGCCATAGGATTATTTTCTCTCGAATTGCTGTCTTGAGAAATAAGCGGCGAACGCTTTCGTTCCCAGAGTAAACTGCTGTACAAATGTCAGGCGTGCTCGAAGGTCTATTTGTTACTCGCACCGATAACGCTGGAGATGGAAACATCTGCGACGACTGGAATCACACTCTGCTTTGGCGTGACCTTGACCGTCTAATTGCAGAAGGCGCCGTAGAACATGTCGACTGGCCGCTCCCCGCGGATGGAGACTCCCGCGAAAGAAGATTCTTCCGGGATAATGGAACCGAGGAGATATACGTCTACGTTGGTGGTGGGGAACGGAACGCGCCCCAGTTTCGGAAACTGAGAGAGGGGGATACTTCAAGTCTAAAGGCCGGAACTCAATCGATACAATGAATTCATGACCCTATCCGCTGAAGACCGCGCCCGCAAAATCAAGATCATCCTTTTCGACGTTGACGGTGTGCTCACCGACGGCAGCATCTGGATTATTCCCGTACCCGTGACTGAGCCGGGCGGCACAGTTTCAAAGATGGTCGAGGCCAAGGGATTCAGCGCGCACGACGGCGCGGGCATCTCACTGGCGCGGCTGGGCGGCCTCAAGTGCGGCGTCATTACCAAGCGCATCAGCGAAACAGTGGCCATGCGCGCCCGCGACCTCAAGCTCGAGTTCGTCTACCAGGGCCAGGCCTTCAAGATGAAGCCCATCCGCGAGATTCAAGAGAAAGAGGGCGTAACCCTCGATGAGATCTGCTACGTAGGCGACGACGTGATCGATCTGCCCGTGATGCGCCAGTGCGGACTCGCTGTGGCCGTTGCCGATGCCCGCGATCGCGTAAGGGCCGAGGCGCACTACGTCACGCCCAGCCGCGGCGGCCGCGGCGCAGCACGCGACGCCATCGAGTACATTCTCGCCGCCAAAGGGGTGCTCCAGCATTGCATCGACGCCATGATCGACGAGAGCAATCCCATTCCGCCATCGATGGACATCGGCAAAGGCGGGGATATGAAATCATGACACCCCGCACCCAACTCGCGGTCGTTCTGCTCAGCGGTGGTCTCGACTCCGCCACCGTGCTGGCCGTTGCGGGCGCGCAGGGCTACGAGGCTTACGCGCTTTCGTTTTCCTACGGCCAGCGCCACGCATGGGAACTCGAAGCTGCCAAGCGCGTCGCCGCATCGCTGGGCGCGGCGCAACATCGCGTCGCCTCCATCGACCTGCGCGCCTTCGGCGGATCAGCCCTCACCGCCGACATCGACGTGCCCAAGGGCCGCGCGCCCGATGAAATGTCGCATGGCATTCCCATCACCTATGTGCCCGCGCGCAACACCATCTTTCTCTCCTTCGCGCTGGCGTGGGCTGAGGTGCTGGGCGCGAACGACGTCTTCATCGGCGTGAATGCGCTCGACTATTCCGGCTACCCTGACTGCCGTCCCGAATTCATTGAAGCGTACGAGAAGATGGCGAACCTCGCCACGAAAGCCGGTGTCGAGGGCCGCCTGCATCTGAGAATTCACACGCCGCTCATCGCCATGACCAAGGCCCAGATTATCGCCACGGGACTCGAGCTCGGCGTTGACTACGCGCTTACGAGTAGTTGTTACGATCCCGGACCCGACGGCGCTCCGTGCGGCGCTTGCGACTCGTGCCTGCTGCGGCAGAAGGGTTTCAGCGAAAATGGAATTGAGGATCCGCTGCGAAAAACAGCTACTAGCTCCTAGCTTCTAGCTTTGTATCGCTGGAGTCAGCAACATTGCGTTTCGCACGAAAGGGCTAGAAGCTAGGAACTAGAGGCTAGAAGCTGTATCTATGTATTCCGTCAAAGAAATCTTCTACACGATGCAAGGCGAAGGCGCGCAGACCGGCCGCGCCGCGGTCTTTTGCCGCTTTGCGGGGTGCAATCTCTGGTCGGGGCGCGAGGCCGATCGCGCTTCTGCCATCTGCAAATTTTGCGATACCGATTTCGCCGATACAAATGGACCTGGCGGTGGCAAGTTTGCTTCGGCGGATGCGCTCGCCGATGCGGTTGAATCTGCCTGGCAAGCCCGCAGAACCGGAAGAGCAACCGCAGATCCTTCGACTTTGCTGCGCTCCGCTCAGGATGACAAGTCGGCAGGAAAGAGGTTTGTCGTGTGCACCGGCGGCGAACCGCTGCTGCAACTCGATGAACCGCTCATCGACGCTCTGCATGAGCGGGAATTTGAAATTGCCGTCGAAACCAACGGAACGGTTGCCGCACCTGCGGGCCTGGACTGGATCTGCGTGAGCCCCAAGGCGGGCGCGCCGCTGGTTCAAACAACCGGCCACGAGTTGAAGCTGGTTTATCCGCAACCCGATGCCCAGCCAGAGCGATTCGAGGGCCTCAGCTTTCGCCACTTCTTTTTGCAGCCGATGGACGGACCGGCGCGCGAAGCCAATACCAGGCTCGCTCTTGAATACTGCCTTGCGCATCCACAATGGCGCATGAGTTTGCAGACGCACAAGCTGCTGGGAATACCGTAAGGGCAGGGAATAGGGAATAGGGAGTAACCAATAGCCTGTAGTGCCTGGTCGAATACTGCTTTTCTATTCTCTATTGGCTACTCCCTATTCCCTGCTCTCTGCGCTCCTCCGCTTCCGCCAGCCAGCCGCGCTTCAGCTTCTCCGCGGGGATGCTGGAAAGATACGGCTTCACGTCCAGCACCGGGGTGCCGTCGAGCATGTCCACGCCGCGAACCCGCAGAGTTACGCCGTCGCGGCCCAGCAGTTCGAGTACCGTGAGCGCTATCGGATTCGGCCGGCGCGGCGAGCGGGTAGCAAATACGCCGTGAGGGCGGCCTTCGTCTGCGGGCGGCGTGGCAACAAGATCGTAATCCGTCGCGCGATCGAAGACCCACAGCACATACAGGTGCGAGAATCCCTCGATGTCTTTCAGTCCCGGCTCAAACTCGCGCAGGAATTCGATGGCGCCCTCGGCGTGGTGTTCTGCGCCCAGGCCCTTGGGAATTTTAGAAGTCTCGTTAAATGGACTGCGTATATAGGCGATCGGCTGCGGAGTGAACATGGGTTCATGGTAACGCCGGGAGGCCGGGGCTAAAGCCACGAAGATTCTTGGCGTTCGATTCAGGGGTCTAAAGGCCCCTGCTCCCTCCATGTCTCAAGGCTGAAGGTGGCGCGAGCCGATTCGCACCGCTACAGGTTCCCTGTGTTCATCTCGTTGGCCAGATACTCTGACGCACGCATGGAGAGCGACAGAATCGTCATGGTCGGGTTCTGCCAGCCGCCGCTTGTGAAACTGGCACCATCCACCACGAACAGGTTCTTGTGGTCGTGGCTCTGGTTCCACTTGTTCAACACGCTCTTCTTCTTGTCGTCGCCCATGCGGCAGGTGCCGATTTCGTGAATGCTGTAGCCCGGCGGATTGGGCACCTCATTCTTCGAGAGCACCTCAAAGCCCGCGGTCTCGCACAGCTCCGAGGCCACTGCAACTGCGTCTTTGGCCATGTTGTACTCGTTGTCGGTGTACCTGGTATCGATGTGCAGCACGGGAATATCCCACGCATCCACTTTGTCCTTATCGATGCGCACGTGGTTCTCGTAGCGGCCCAGCACTTCGCCCATGATGGTCATCACAAAGCCGCTGCCATAGTACTCCTCAAGCTTTTTCTCTAGCTCGGCTCCGTAGGCGGCAAAGTTTCGCGCGCCCAACGGACCGGTCATGCTGGTGGTGTTGAACGCGTAGCCGCGCAGAAACTTATCGCTCTTTGTATCGATATTGCGGAATCGCGGCACAATCGCGCTCCCACCCATGATTTTTTCGCCTTTGCGATTGCGCGCCTCGGGCACCGAAGCCACAACGCCCGCACCGTAGATCTGGTCGGTGAGGTAGCGGCCCAGCACGCCGCTCGAATTGGCCAGGCCGGAGTTGAGCAGCAGCCGCGTGCTTTCAAGGGTGCCCGCGGCCAGCACCACCACGCGGGCCTTCACGCTCATCTCGCGGCGGGTGATGCGGTCAACAAAGTTGCAGCCATTGGGCAGGCCGGTGTTTTTGTCCACCGTAATTTCGCGTACAACTGCGTTGGCAATCGAGGTCAGATTGCCGGTCTGCTCGGCATCGGGCAGCAGCAGGTTGACTGAGCTGGCCAGTCCGTTGACTCCCAGCGCGCGACGCTGTTTGCATACGGGAATGTTGCGCGGCGTGGCGGCGTTAATAAAGCGCTGCATCGACGGGGTCCAGGGATCGTCGTCGAGGATGAACGCGCCATCGGGCATCTGCGGCGGCCCGTCGAGCGCGCCCGCCACGCGGAAGATCCGCTCCACGCGCGAGTAGTAAGGCGCAAGATCGGCGTGGCTGATCGGCCAGTCCTCGCCGAAGCCGTCATGCGATTTGCATTTGAACTCGTAGTCGCTGAGCCGGAACGATTGGCGCGACCAGAACAGCGATCGTCCACCGAACAGGCGCACGCGCACCCAACTGTAAGGTTGGCCGGTTTCAATAGTGTAGGGAACCTCCTGCTCGTCGACCCACACGTTGGCGTTGAACTCATTCGCCTGGGCGATGTGATCGACATGGCCCGGCGGCCTGAATCCCCGATAAGGCAGATCGCTTGCAGACAGCCTCTCGGCATCGCGGGTGATGTCGGCAACCGGTCCGGCATTCAGCATCAGGCAGCGGATGCCGGCCTCGGTGAGCATCTTTGCGGCCATCCCACCCGCATGGCCCGATCCGATAATCAGCACGTCGTGAATTTCATTTGTCATGTTCATCGCGAATAAACCGGCATCTTCTGCCCGTCTTTGGGAGCCGCCAGCACGTGGGGCGGCGTGTGCGCATACGCGGGATTCTGGCCGTAAACGTCCGGCTCGATGGGCAGCCAGTAGACGTCCGTCTGTGTGCTTGGCTCCGCACCAACCGAAGGTACATCGTTCCATGCCTTCGAGTTCACGGTGGCATTGCGAATGTCGTCGTGCGCAATGTTGATGAAGTCGGCATGCAGCTCGGTAGGCTCATGGTCACTCATCCACGTGCGCAACCACGGCTTGATCAGTTCGCCGGCCTGGTTATCGTCAAGCTGCGCAAACGCGGTTTTGTATTTGGCCTGCGCGCTCTCTTCGATCCAGTCGAGGCCGCCGGAGTAGATCTTCTTGCGCGGTTCGGCCGAGCTGCCGATCAGGAAGTCAAGGAACTTGGGCGTCTGCGCCTTCACCGCGCCGGGCTTGCCGTTCAGCGGCGGCAGAAGCACGTCGCTGAGGCGCGTGAGCGTGCGCATCTGCAGCGGAGTAAAAAAGGTGAGCTCAGTAGTGGCGACGTGGTCGGCCAACTCGGTGGCTGGTACAGGGGTGCGCGAGTTCAACCCCGTAAACCATGGCACCGGCGCGGGCGGAGGCAGTGTGGGATCGCTGACACGCTGCTGTTGCGAGATAGCCGCTTTTCCAGCAACAAAAAATGAAACGAGGGTGCGAACAAAATCACGTCGCTTCATGACCGCTCCTGAGAGATCGAATTTACGCTACACGGCCAGTGCGGGGTGCGTCTACAGTTGACTGTTGGAGCTGTTCATCGCGCGCCAACATCTAAACTTGAAAGACAATCGAGGCGGTCAAACTCGTACGTCGGAGGCAGCGAGCCAATGAATGCAGCGGTAGTAAGTGTTCTGGGCGAGGCACCAAAGTATCAATCCTTCCCCGATCCCGAGGTCAAGCAGGGCGAGGTTCTCATCAAGGTGCGCGCGGCGGGGCTGCACCAGGTGGTGAAGGCCATTGCCAGCGGGGCGCACTACTCGAGCGGCGGCGGGCTGCCGGCTGTTCCCGGCGTCGATGCCGTTGGCACGCTGCCCGATGGCCGGAGGGTTTACTTCGGGGGCGTGCGCAAGCCGTGGGGCACCATGGCTGAACTGGCCGCTGCTCCTGCCGCGTGGACGGTACCCGTGCCCGACGGACTCGACGATGTACATGCCGCGGCCATCGCGAATCCCGGCATGTCGGCGTGGGTATCGATGAAGGTGCGCGCTGAACTTGCGCCCGGCGAGACGGTGCTGATTCTGGGAGCGACCGGTGTGGCCGGCCACCTTGCGATTCAGACGGCCCGGATTCTGGGAGCGAAACGCGTAATCGCGGCCGGCCGGAACGTGGCTGCCCTTTCCGGTGCCGATGTGGACGCCGTGATCGGCCTTGCCGAGCCCGAGCAGGCAATCGCCGAAGCCCTGGCAAAAGAGGTCGCCAATGGCATCGACGTAGTGATCGATTACGTCTGGGGTCGTCCGGCCGAACTTACCCTCGAGGCCCTCGCCAAGGGATTCAAGGCCACCGCAACTCACGCGACGCGCTTCATTCAAGTGGGCTCCATGGCCGGCAGAAACATCGACCTGCCCGCTGAGGTGCTGCGCAGCGTCGATCTCACCCTCAAGGGCAGCGGCTTTGGCTCAGCCTCGCTCAAAACGATCTTCGCGGCAATTCCCACGCTGTTTGATCAGGCCGCGGCCGGCAAGCTCACCATTGCTGTGGACCCGGTGCCCTTGGCCGAGGTTGAATCCGCCTGGAACCGGGTGGAAAAGGGCCGCCGGATCGTGTTCACCATCTGAAAACCTGGTCCCGCCCCAGCCAAGCCTCGGCGGGTCACCAGGCCTTCGACTCGAAAACCCTTAAACGGAATTCCTCACATATGCCGCCAAATTCGCGGCCCCGTTCCAGACCAGTCAACCCCACCCGCTCAAAGGTCTCGTCCAACCCCCGGCTTTTCCGTCACTTGCGACCGCCGATCGTTTGCATTTTATCTGGGGAAATTCGTTACTCTTGAAAGCAGGTTGATTCAAACAGATTTCGTTTTTAGCGCCGCAACCTCGGGCCAGGTCGTTCAGGTGCAGCACAAGTCGTTTGGCTTCAGGATCTAGAGATCAAAAATCTTCAAAGGACAGCACTTAAGGTAGATCAGCACCGGCAACCCTCATTAATTCAGGAATTTGCTGAAGACCCCAGGGCGCCGGGGGGGGGGCGGGTCACGCTGCACCGGTCTGTCACAAGTTCACGTTAAGGTCTGAAGAACCCCTGAACTCAGCAATAGTCTGCCGATTAACCCAGTGACCGGGAACACTTTCGGGGGGTGCCGGTGTCTAAGAAGATAGAGCACGCGAGCAACGAAGTGGCCAAAACAGGCGGCTATCTCTCCCGCGAGCTCCGGATCAGCAACGATACCGCGTGGCCGAACCTGGCCATCCGGGGCGGTCGCAATCGACAAGGGGTTACGCAATAAAAAAGTGCGTCCCGGCCGATTTGCGGTAAGGTGGGAGACACTGAGACTCGCAGGCGGACCTCACCATGGGCAATATTGCCAGCGCGCTGACGCTTCAGACCGAAGAGACGGCTCTCGTTGAAGAATTGCGGGCCGGCTCAGAGGAAGCGTTTGCGTGGCTAATCGCGCGCTACCATCAGCCGATCTACTCCCTGCTGGCCCGCACTGTGCGGGATCGTGCCGACGCTGCGGACCTCACGCAGGAAGTCTTCATCAAGGTCTTCAGGGGCGTGGGCGGGTTCCACGGCGAGAGCTCATTGCGGACTTGGATTTATAGGATCGCGCTGCGTGAAGCCTCGAACCAGCGGCGCTGGTGGGCTCGGCACAAGCAGAATGAGATTGGGATTGAGCAGGAGATTTCCGAAAGCGAGTCGGGAACTCCTGTGCGGCTGAAGGAAATATTGGTCGACCCTGGCGAGTCGCCGTTTGATGCTGCCGTCCAGGTTGAGACCCGGGAGAGGGTGGAACGGGCGCTGGAGCAGGTTCCTGAGCCATACCGAACCACGCTGATCCTGCGTGATATTGAAGGGTTTGTCTACGAGGAAGTTGCCGAAATGCAGGGCGTGAATCTGGGAACGGTCAAGTCGCGGCTGGTGCGCGGGCGGGCTTTTTTGAAGACGCTCCTTATACAGCCGAAAACTGGTCAGCATTCCTCGGCCTTGACGGTTCTCGACGTGCCGGCTGCAGAGGAGGCGCGATGATCGAGTGCAGTTCAATTCAAGCTGGATTTAATGAATATCTTGACGGAAGGCTGAGCGGGCGCGAGATGCAGCAGATGGCCGCGCACCTTGAAGCCTGTGCCGATTGCGGACGCGAGTGGGAGTCGTTGCGCCGCGCGCAAGCTTCACTTGCGGCGCTGGGCCCGGTGCCGGAGCCTCCCGATCTTTTACTGCGTATTCGCGTTGCCGTGAGCCAGGAGCGCGCGCGCAATCGCCGCCGCCGGTTTGAAGGTCTTTCACTGGCGTGGAAGAACACTGTGGGACCGTTTCTGTTGCAGGCCTCGGCTGGCTTTGCCAGCGCGGTTTTACTGCTCGGCACCGTAATTGTGCTGGTGGGCATGTTCACGCAGCCTGAAGTGGCGCAGGCCACCAAGGATGAGCCTCTGGGCATGGCGACTGCGCCGCGGCTGCTTTATCTCTCCAGTGGAGACGGCAGCGACGACATCAACACCATCCCCGGACCGGTTGTGGTTGAGGCGTATGTGAATGACGCGGGCGAGGTTTACGACTATCGCATCGTGTCGGGCCCCAATGACGTTGCCACCCAATCGGAAGTGGAGAACCTGCTGGTAGGCAGCCGGTTTGAGCCCGCTCGCTTCTTCGGCCAGCCCGTCCGCGGCCTGGCGGTGCTGTCGTTTGCCGGCGTAAGCGTGAGGGGCTGAAAGCCCAGCTTCTAGCCACTAGCTCCTAGCCTTTTCGTGCAGACGTGAGGGTTCGTGGATGCGCATCTGCCTGCGTTCGATCATTGCAGCCTGCGGCAGCAGGATAAAGCTAAAGGCTAGAAGCTAGCAGCTAGAAGCTCGTCCCTCCCGTTTGACCCTGTACCTCCGTCTAACTAGACTTACGGCAGGGTTCGATACATGAAGTTCTTTCGATTTCGGTTGTCCGCTCTACTTTCGGCAGCGTTTTTCTGTGTTTGTTTCGGTTTAGCCGCGGCGCCGGCCGGCGCGCAGGCGCCAGGCAGCAACTCATCCTCCAACTCGTCTACCAGCCCGGCGCCAACCTCCGGGACTTCAACGTACGTGCAGGAGCGGACGCCCTCACTCGATCCGGCCGGCCCCACCATCTCGCTCATCAACTCGGAACAGGTGTTTGCCGTGTCCGCTGCGCTTAATGCCTGCGGCTACGACGAAGGCCTTGCCGACAGCCCCGATGTGCGCAAACGCGTGCGCGATGAAATTGATCAGGCCCTGGCCAAAAGCGAGCCGGCGCGCGCCGCCCGCGATGCCGTATGCCTCTACATTGCGCAGCACCGCATGACCGGCACGACGCGCGATGTTTCGCAGTACATCTCCCTGGCCCTCTACCTCACGCCTCCGCCTGAGCTTGAAACCACGGCGGACCTGACCGAGATGCCTCCCGATGCCACGCAGGTGGCAGAGTTTGTGCCGCTGCTGCGCACCTTTGCCGCGGCTACCGATCTGCATGGCATCTGGCTTACCGTGCGCCTGACCTACGACGAAGAGGCCGCCAAGATCCACGACGCGTTGTCGCAGATGATCGTGAGCACTAACCTTTATCTCAAGATGCCGGCCTCCACCTATTCCGGAAGCCGCTTCATCGTTATCGTCGAACCCATGCTGTCGCCGGGCATGGTGAATGCCCGCGTCTACGGCCTCGATTATGTTGTGGTTGTGTCGGCCGTAAAGGGAAGCGTCCGCATGAGCGATGTTCGCCACTCCTATCTGCACTACGTGATCGATCCATTGCTCTATGCGCGCTCCAATGCCATCGATCGCGAGCAGCCGATTTTGAAAGAGGTTCGGGACGCTCCGCTCGAATTCCGCTACCGCTCAGATGTAGTGCCGCTCACTATCGAGTGCCTGATCAAGGCCATCGAGGCGCGCACCATGGATACAGGAGTGGCCATCTACAAAATTCCCGGCAATGTCGATCGCTCCGAGCTGCCGCGTTACGAACATGAGCGCCAGATCACGCTCGACAAGGCTGAAGCGGTGCGCAAGGCGACGGTGCAGCACGACATGAATCAGGGCTTTGTGCTGACCCAGTATTTCTATGAGCAGTTATTCGCGTTCGAGAAGGATCCGGCCAGCCTGAAAGATACCATCGGCGAAATGGTGTACAGCATGGACGTGGATCAGCAGGTGCATCGCGCGCGTAACACCGTCTTCGATAGGGAAGCCGACCAGGATGTGCTGCAGCACAGTGCGCCGCATAAGCTCACCGGTCTCGATCTCGCCGAGGCCCGGCTCTCAAACGGCGATGTAAGCACGGCTAGTGAAATGGCGCGCAAGGTTCTGGCGCAACAAGGCGATACGGTCGATTCAGTGGCCGATGCCGCGCGGGCGCATTTCATCCTGGCGCGCGTCGATCTCTTGTCGGTGCGTCCCAACGAATCGGAAGACGACGCGGAGAAGACGGTCAACGATGCGATTGACCAGTTCAACAAGACGCTGGCCACCAGCAAGGATCAGCGTTTGCTCGCCTGGTCGCACATCTATCTGGGCCGGGTGCTCGATCTGGAGTGCAAGCGCGACCAGGCGGTTGCCGAATACAACGCTGCCCTGGCGGTGCGCGACGGGAAACTGGACACGCGCCTGTCTGCCGAGCGCGGCGTGAAGGCCGCGTACGTAGTTCAAGGGCACAAGTCTCAATGCCAGGACGAGGGTGACGAGAGCGGCGACAATTCCCCGGCCACCGACAATCCGCCTGCCGGCCAGGACAAGAACGCCAACGGCTCCGGAGCTTCGCCGGCGAGCACCCAGAAACCGCAATGAGGATTTGCCGGGCGGAACGGCAGGTCACTGTTGATTGAGGCGTACGTGGAAGCAGATCTGCATGAACTCGAAGCGGCGCTGGGGTACAGTTTTCGCAACCCCCGTCTGCTGCTGCGCGCGCTCACGCATCGCTCGCTTGCCAACCAGCTAGTCCAGGAAAACCGCACCGAAGAGGCGATCGAGGCCGGCGATAACGAGCGGCTTGAGTTTTTGGGCGACGCGGTGCTCAACCTGGTGGTTGCCGAAGCGCTGTTCGATGCCCATCCGGAATGGCGCGAGGGCGAGCTGACTCGGGTTCGCGCGCGGTTGGTCAGCCGGCAGCACATGGCGGGCGTGGCCGCGGTGGTGGAACTGGGCGCATATCTGCGCCTGAGCAAAGGTGAAGATCGCGGTGGCCTGCGCCGCAAGAGCACCGTGCTTTCGAATACCATGGAAGCAGTGATGGGAGCGCTTTTTCTGGATGGAGGTCTGGAGCCGGTACGGGACTTTGCCCGCAGCCGGGTGATGGGCGAGGCCGCCGAGCGGCTGGCCGCGGAACTGCGCTCGGGCGCGGCGCTGGGCAATTACAAGTCGGCCTTGCAGGAGCGCCTGCAGGCAGCGCGTGCCGGGGCTCCGGTTTATAACGTCACGCATGAGACCGGTCCCGGCCATCGCAAACGATTCATGGTCGAGGTCAGTCTAAAATCGCAGGCAAACGCACCCGGGGAGCCTCTGGCCAGGGGCCTGGGATCGACCAAGAAGATTGCTGAACAGGACGCCGCTCGCCGCGCGCTGGAGCAACTTACTGTTACAGCAGGCGCCGACCTCAGCCACGCCAACGCAGCCCGCAGCCCCGGCGCAGAACCTGACCGGGTTGAGAAGGAGCCCGCCGCGCAATGAGCAGCCCGGCCACCGATCAAGTTCCAAATGCAGTCCCCGCTCCAGGTGCCGCGCCCGGCGTTGCGGAGCCGGCTCTGCCCGTGATTCACGTCGGTAACTTCAAACGGATCCGCCTGCATCTGCCCACGCTGCCTGAGGCTTCGGCTTCACTGCTGCGCACCATCGTTGTAGCGCTCTTTGCACTTACTTTCGTTCTGCAGCCGATTCTCATTCCCAGCGAGAGCATGGAGCACACGCTGCTGGTTGGCGATTTTCTGCTCTTCAACAAGCAGGTGTACGCGCCAGCCGGCTCTCTCACTCACTGGCTCATGCCCTATAGGCGCGTCCAGCGCGGCGACATTATCGTCTTCCACCACCCCAAACCGCCGCTGCTGGTAAAGCGCGTGGTCGGCCTGCCCGGCGACCGTCTGCGCATTGAAGACGGCCAGGTTTACGTGAATGGCGCGCCGCTTGAGGAACCCTACGCAACATTCGAGCTGGCCCCTCCCGACAACTACCGCGATAACTTCCCCGCGAGCATCTACCCCGGTCCTCCAGTCGATCCCGATTGGTGGCGCGAGATGCAGCCGCTTACGCGAAACGGCGAACTGACGGTGCCCGCCGGCAAGTATTTTGTGATGGGCGATAACCGCAACCATAGCCTCGACTCGCGATATTGGGGATTTGTGACACGTGAGTCTGTCGTGGCCCGGCCGCTGGTAATTTACTTCTCCCTGACCCGGCCCTCAACCACCGACGTACAACCGCTCACTCAACAAGCTTCGGATGATAGACTCGGACACGAACGGGATCTCGCCGTGCGCCTTTATGGCTTTGCCCGCTGGAACCGCATCTTCCGCATTGTGCGCTGAGCAAATCGGGCGGCGTACCAACTGAAAATATTAAAAAGAGCGACAGGATGACGAAAAACAAAACCGTGGCCGGCAAAGAGCCGTCTGAGATCCGATCCGGGCCGGCACCAGCCGGGAAAGATGCGGCACCCGACAAAAAAGTTGAAGTTGAAGAAACGCCCTATGAGGCGGTGGCCAGCATCTGCAGCGTCCTGGTTGTGGGCCTGTTCATTCTCACGTTTCTTGCCCAGAATTTTGTCATCCCTTCCGGGTCGATGGAAAAGACCCTGCTGGTGGGCGACCATCTCGTAGTCGACCGCATTACAATTGCCCCGCCAACCAAGTGGATGCCGCTGGTGCATTATCGCGAACCGAAGCGCGGCGATGTGGTGGTCTTCATCAAGCCTTCTCCTGAGCCGCAGCCCGACGCCGAAGGCAAGCCCCAATACTTCTTCCTGGTCAAGCGCCTGGTCGGCGTTCCCGGCGACCACATCCACCTGAATGACGGCATTGTGACCATTAACGGCGTGGCCCAGGCGCAGCCCTTCGCGCAGCCAACCACGCAGGACAATTATTCGACCTTCCTCGACGAGTTTCCATCCATTGCGCCGGACCCCTCGACGGGCTCCACTGAAGCCTGGTCGCTCGACTTTCCCAATCATGTGAAAGACGGCGACTTGGTGGTTCCCGCGGACATGTTTTTCATGATGGGCGACAACCGGCACAACAGTCTTGACTCGCGCTACTGGGGATTTGTGCCGCGCGCCAACATCGTGGGCCGGCCACTTTTCAACTACTGGTCGTTTGACACCCCGGAAGACCAATATGACAAGACAGGCCTGGGCGATCGCCTGTCCTGGATGCTTCACGTAGTGACGCACTTCTTCAGCGACACGCGCTGGTCAAGGACATTGCACCTGATACGCTGACAACCCAGAGCCTGCATGAGCGATAAAAAGATGCGTTCCCTGAAGCCGGATTCCACTCCAGACAAAGTGGAAGAGACGCCTTTCGAGGCGGTGGCAAGCATCTGCTCGGTGCTGGTTGTCGGCCTCTTCATCCTCACATTTATCGCCCAGAACTTCGTCATCCCATCGGGTTCGATGGAGAAAACTCTTTTGGTGGGCGATCACCTGCTGGTTGATCGCATTACCGTGGCCCCGCCCGCGAGTTGGATGCCGCTTATCCATTACCGCGAACCAAAGCGCGGCGATGTGACCGTCTTCTACAAGCCGGCCCCTGAAGAGCAGCCTGACGCCGAGGGCCAGCCTCAGTACGACATCCTGGTCAAGCGCCTCATCGGCATGCCCGGCGACCACATCCGGCTCCACGACGGCATTGTCAGCATCAATGGCGTGGCGCAGGCGCTGCCCGAAGACGGTTCGAATGAGCCCGAAGACATTTTGGATCGTGATTTCCTCGACGAGTTTCCGTCGCTGCCGCCGGTTCCCGCACCCGGCAACTTCATAACCGAGACATGGGCAGCGGAGTTCTCAAGCCACGTTGTCAACGGCGAGCTCATTGTCCCGCCCGGAATGTATTTCATGATGGGCGACAACCGCCATAACAGCGCCGATTCGCGCTTCTGGGGATTTGTGCCGCGCGCCAACATCGTGGGCCGGCCGCTGTTCAATTATTGGTCGTTCGAAGCCACTGGCCACGATTTTGAGCAGACCGGCCTCGGCCATCGCCTGTCGTGGATGCTGCACGTGGCGACACATTTCATCAGCGACACGCGCTGGTCGCGGACCCTGCACGTGATCCATTGAGAAAAGCCTTCAGCTCTCAGCTATCAGCCATCAGCTTTGTCCTGCTGCTGCGAGCGATACGACCGCACCTGCAGCAACCAATTCCCGGCCTGTGTCCGGAAAAGCTGAGAGCTGAAAGCTGAGAGCTGAGAACTTTCGGCCTGCGGCCAACAGCTAGAATTAAATCAATGGATGAACATCAGCAAGGCCGGAAACGTTGGCGCAATAGGCTCATACCGGTTTTGATTCTGGTGGTGTTTCTTCTACTTCTGTTGGTTGTTCCGCCGCTGGTCAGCATCAGCCGTTACAAAAGCCAGATCACCCGCCTGATTGCAGAGTCGCTCGGCCGCCCGGTGCGGCTTTCTTCGGTCGAGCTGCGCATGTTCCCCTGGCCGGGATTCGAGATCAACAATCTGATCGTTGCCGAAGACCCCGCCTATGGAGCGGAACCGGTGCTCCATGCCAACACGGTGCGCGCCTCCATCCGCCTGCTTTCGCTGTGGCGTGGCCGGCTTGAAATTGGCACCATCAGCGTAGACGAAGCCAGCCTCAATATCGTCCGCAATGGGCCCGGCAAATGGAACCTGGATCCCCTCTTCCGCACCGCGGTGGCAAGGGCTGGGTCAACCCCCGGCGCCTCGGGTTCGCATCGCGCAGTTCCGCTGCCCTACCTCGAGGCAACGGACTCCCGCATCAATTTCAAAGAGGGCGCTGAGAAACTGCCCTTCTCGCTGGTCAACGCCGAGTTCGAGCTGTGGCAGGAGAGTCCCGGCGACTGGCGGGTTCGATTGCGCGGCCAGCCTGCACGCACCGATCTGAGCCTCTACCAGGAAGACACCGGGGTGGTGCGGCTCGAGGCCGCTACGCAGCACGCGCCCACGCTGGGACAGATGCCGGTACGGCTCGATCTGGACTGGCGCGACGCCCAGTTGGGCCAGCTCTCGCGGCTAGTCTTCGGTAATGATCCGGGCTGGCGCGGCGACCTCACCGGCAATCTGCATCTTGAAGGGACGGCAGACTCTGCCCATGTGATCACGCGCTTGCGGGCGCTGGGCGTGCACCGCGCCGAGTTTGCCCCCGCCGGGACGCTCGATTTCGACGCCAATTGCGATCTGGTTTACCATTACTCGCGCCGCAGCTTTGAGAAACTGGCCTGTAACTCTCCGCTTGGCGATGGCAGCATTCACATCACCGGTGATGAGTCCGTTGCAGAGGCTGCTCCGCGGCTGATTGCCGTACTCGACCATGTGCCTGTGGCTGCCGGCCTGGGCCTGTTGCGAACCGTGCGCAGCGGCCTTGCTCCCGATTTTCAGGCGGCCGGCACGGTAAGCGGAAGAATTGCGTATGACGCGACGGTCCCCGCGCCCGCCAAACCCGCCAGGACTCCGCGATCGATTCACGCGCGACCGGTTGAGGCGGCCGCAGGTCCGCTGACGGGGACCTTGTCGGTGGAAGGAATGTCGCTCAGCGGCGGCGGCCTCACACAGCCAATTCAAGCGCCCAAAATTGTCCTTGAGCCGGTTTTGCCCCAGTCTCCCGATCAGCGGTTGGCCCTTGCCGGCGCCACTGCCGTGCCTCTTGGCGGTGCTGCGCCAATGACGGTTAGCCTGAGCGTCACAGTCGCCGGCTACTCTGCCGAACTCCACGGCCAGGCATCGATGGGGCGGGCAAGGGAACTGGCTCGGGCTGCGGGTCTGGCGCAGGCTCCGGCGCTCGATGGTCTCGCCGGCGATCCGCTTCAGGTGGATCTGACCGCGGCTGGGCCGTGGCTGGTGCTCGAAGATATTCCGCCGGCGGCGAGGACGGGATCGGCGGAGGCCCAGCCCGCTCCGCCAGCGGCGAAGACTACCGCTCCGTCGGCCAAAGTTGGAATCGCACCGGCCCCAAAAGCTTCGAGTGCGGCCGCTGCTCCTACACCGGCCACTGACACGCTCTCCGGCACGGTGACGCTGCATAACGCCAACTGGCGCGCCGACTATCTCGCCAGCCACGTGCAGATCGCGCAGGCCACGCTGAATTTTTCTCGGGGTGAGGTTCGCTGGGATCCCGTAGTTTTCAGCTACGGCCCGCTGAAAGGCACGGCGACCCTTGCGCTCAAAACCATCTGCGCGCCCGGCGAAACCTGCCGCCCGCAATTCACCGTGGCGCTGGGCGCGCTGGATGCCGCCATTTTGCAGACCACCATTCTCGGTGTTCAGCAGAAGGGCACGCTGCTCTCATCGCTCATCGACCGTCTGCATCCCTCTTCGGCGCCGCCGTGGCCCGAGCTCGACGGCTCAATCAAAGCCGACTCGCTGGTGCTTGGCCCGGTTACGCTCAACCAGCTTGCTGCAGAGGTGCGCATTGTGCCCGCGGGCGCACAGATATCTTCCATCGCCGCCGGCTTGCTTGGCGGCCGGCTCGAAGCCTCAGGCTCGTTCACGCGCGCGACGTCAGACAATGACAAGCCCGCCTATTCGTTCGATGGCAAGCTTGAGAAGCTAAGCGCCGCGGAGGTTGGCCAGTTGCTGGGGCAACACTGGACGGGCGGAGCCTTTAATGCCAGCGGCAATGTTGACCTTGAGGGCTACACCGATAAGGATCTCGGCACCTCGGCCAAGGGCGCCGTGCACTTTGAATGGGTGCGCGGGGCGGTCAACGGCAAGGCTGCGACAGGCAAATCCCGCGCCGCAGTGCTGCCGGCGGTGCTCACACGCTTCGATCGCTGGACCGGCGATGCCGCAATTGCATCGGGAGCCGCGACGCTGGGTGAGAATCAAATCCTGCTCGGCTCGCACAAGGAGTCGGTTGCGGGATCGGTAACCTTCGGCGATCCGCCCACGGTTGCGCTGACTGAACCGAAGGCGAAAACTGAAGAGAAGCCCGCCCACTAAAATCAATTCATGGCTTCATCCCCTTCTTCTTCCCCCATTCTTGTTCGCTGCCAGGGAATCTTATTCGACATGGACGGGATTCTTATCTCGTCGCTGGGCTCCGTCGAGCGCAGTTGGACCAAATGGGCCGAGATGCGCGGCATCGACGTTGAAGAGGCTTTGAAAACTACCCACGGCCGCCGCGCCATTGAGACGGTAGCGCTGCTCAGGCCCGATCTGGACAGCGAGGTCGAGCTTAAGGTGATCGAAGACCTTGAAATCGCCGATAACGAAGGCCTGCGTGCATTGCCCGGCGTGTGTGATTTGCTGCGGTCATTGCCGGCGGATCGATGGACGGTGGTGACCAGCGCGACGGAAAAGCTGGCGCGGGCTCGGCTGGCCGATGGAGGCATTCCGGTTCCTGCCCGCCTGGTTACCGCGGACCACGTAACCCGCGGCAAACCCCATCCCGAGCCATTCGTTGCAGGTGCGGAGATGCTGGGATTCAGGCCGCAAGAGTGCGTGGTCTTTGAGGATTCGACTTCAGGCGTCATCGCCGGCCGCGCCGCGGGCTGCACCGTGATTGCCACCACGTTTTCGCACCCCGCGGAATCGCTCGAGGCCGCGCATTACCTGGTAGAAGATCTGGCGGGCGTTACAGCGGCGCAGGACGAGAGCGGGATTGTGTTGAGGTTGGTTCCGCTTGCGACCCAATGAAATAGCCAATAGCCAGCAGGGATCTCGGAGCCTGCTGCTATTGGCTACTGGCTACTTACTACTGGCTGTCTTATTCATTCGCCTCAATTTTCCGGCCGTGCAACTCCTGCACCGGCCGGGTATTCAGGCGGAAGAGGGCGGTGAACTGGCGTTGCTGGTCGCGGCTTACGTCGATGGGTTCTTCATACACAAACCACTGCACGCCTTCGCTGCAGGGCGGAGTGAGTTGAGAGCCCGTGTAGGTCCAATAGCCGGGATCGGCCGGAATGAAGCCGCCTGCATCGACCATGTCAGCGACCCTGGTGCTGGTGCCGGCACGCGTGGGCAAATGCGACCAGAGCGTAGCCATGGTGGCATTGGGATTGCCGCGGTCCTCGTTGAGCCGGATGCCTACAATCGCCAGTTTGCCGTCGGCGCTTTTGTGCACCAGGTCCACTTCCATATCGGTGAGCTTGCCGCGCACGGGATGCTCGCTGGGGTGGTGAAACTCATACTCCTGAAGCTCGTAGCGCACGCCGCCGGCCACCATGTAGCTGCCCTTGTCAACGTGCACCACGATGCCGCGGCCGGTGTTCTCAACCGTCACCGGCCCGGCGATGTAATGGAACTGAATGGGCTGCAGCGCCTTGTTGAGCCGCGCGCCGCGAATGTCGACGGGCGACTGCTCGTGGCCGTGGCTGCAGGCTGCGTAAGAGGGATCGAGCTTACCCCAGAGCAGCGGCCCGGTGTGGCCCTCGTAGTTCCAATTGGCGCCGTTCTGGGCGACGGCGAAGGCAGCAGATGCAAGGAAGAAAGCGGCAAACGTGATAGTGCGCATCGTTCTCTCCGGATCGGGGGCCGCTCTGCGGCGTCCCCGAAAGGATTCTATGACATGGACGCGGGCGGGGGCCAAAACGGAAGGTCAAAAGGCAGAAGGGGGAGATGCAGGGACATGAGTGCAGGCGCTCGAAGAAGTTCGCCGCGGCCCTCCGGGGCGCGCACCGTCTTTTCCGCGCATTCCCAGGGTTCCGTCCGCTGCGGCGTACTGCACCCTGGGCTAAGTTCGTGTCTTCCCTACGGGACGACCGCGGTTCACCGGCCGGACTAACCCCTAAACAAGCTATTGGATAGCCAAGGCCTCTTTGTCGGGAGAAAGAACCCACACCTGCGCCGCAAAACAACTTCGGCCCAGACATTGAATGCCTGGGCCGAAATTGTTTCCGTTATACGAACTGAATTACTTTGCCGCAGCCGCAATGCCCGCCTGCTCGGCCAGCGTAGTCGCCTTGTCGGTTGCTTCCCAGGTGAACTCGGGCTCGGTGCGGCCAAAGTGGCCGTAAGCCGCGGTCTTCTGGTAGATGGGCCGGCGCAGGTTCAAGCTCTCGATAATGCCCTTGGGATTGAGCGAGAAATTCTTGCGGACCAGTTCGGTGAGTTTCGATTCGCTCACCTTGCCGGTGCCGAAAGTATCAATGAGCACCGAGACCGGCTCGGCCACGCCGATGGCGTAGGCAAGCTGAACTTCAACCTTGGCTGCGAGCCCCGAGGCCACGATGTTCTTGGCGATATAGCGCGCCATGTAGGCTGCGCTGCGGTCCACCTTCGTCGGGTCTTTACCCGAAAATGCGCCGCCGCCGTGACGGCCCATGCCGCCGTAAGTGTCCACGATGATCTTGCGGCCGGTCAGGCCGGTGTCGCCCATAGGCCCGCCGATAACAAATCGGCCGGTGGGGTTGATGTGGTACTTGGTGTGCTCGTCGAGCCACGCGGCCGGCAGCACAGCCTGGATAACGTGCTTGAGAATGTCGGCGTGCAGTTCTTCGTTGGTCACGCTCTCAGAGTGCTGGCTGGAGATGACCACCGCGTCAATGCGCGCGGGCTTGCCGTCTTCGCCGTACTCCACCGTCACCTGGCTCTTGCCGTCGGGGCGCAGGTAGGGCAGCTTGCCGTTTTTGCGCACCTCGGTCAGACGGCGGGTGAGCTTGTGCGCCAGCGAGATGGGCGCGGGCATCAACTCCGGCGTCTCGTTAGTGGCGTAGCCGAACATCATGCCCTGGTCGCCTGCGCCGCCAGTGTCAACGCCCTGGGCAATGTCGCCCGACTGCCGGTTGATGGTTGAGACGACCGCGCAGGTGTTGGAGTCGAAGCCGTAAAGCGCGTTGTCGTAGCCGATGGACGCAACCACCCCGCGCACCAGGCTCTGGAAATCAACATATGCTTTGGTCGTGATTTCGCCGGCAATCACCACCAAGCCGGTGCAGGTAAGGGTCTCAGCCGCCACACGGCTGTACGGGTCCTGCTCCAGGCAGGCGTCGAGAATTGCGTCCGAAACCTGGTCGGCAATCTTGTCAGGATGGCCTTCGGTGACGGATTCAGAGGTGAACAAAAAACGGTCGCTCAACTTGAGTAAACTCCTTCCCAAAAGAGGGATGCGTGAGATCGATTGGCTGAGTGGATTGGAGTTGCGCTACCTGCCAATCCGCAAGATTGCAGCCTGCGGCCTCAACTGTAGTTGCCGCCATTCGGTCGCGCAGACATCGGTCTGCTCTCTATATAACTGGCGGGAAACGGTCGGTGCCTCTCTCTATGGTAATTGCGCCAGCCAGTCCGCGGCAAAACGAGATAGCGAACGGGGAAGATTGGGGGTTTAAAGGGCACAGGAGGGCTCTGAGCAGGGAGCGGGATTGCGCTCAATGACCGGCTTGCGTGGAGGCGTGATGGATTCTGGCCTGGATCGCGTGCCACGCCGAGGAGAAAACGTGTGAGGGCAGCAGCGTAGTCCACCAGCCGGCGCGCAGGCCGTAGTAGCGGACGATGAGGAAGCCGGCTGCCAACACCGCCAACACCAGGATCGTGGCGCCGGTCCAGCGCAGGCGTAACTCAACCGCATCGTGGCGCATAATGCGGGCTTTGCCCACATTGGTGGCAAAGGCGGTCCAGCCGCGCTCGTCTTCCACGGCCGCTCCGGCGGCGTCGCAGGCCCTGAGAAAGCGCTCGGTCCAGTCCTGTTCATCGAGTCCCAGTGCGTTGGCATATCCGCGCACAATGCCTTTGCTCAGAATTCCGCCCGGGAGCAAACGAAAACGCTCCTGCTCCAGCGCCAGAAGGTGGCGCTGGCTGATCTTGGTCTTCGCCGTAATCTCTTCAAGCGCAATGCCGCGGGATAACCGCTCCATGCGCAGGTCTTCGCCAAAACTCCCCATCAGCGACCAGGCACCAGCAGGAACTACAAGGAATTTCCAAGTTCACCATAAACCCCGCTTCGGTCTGAGTCAAAACAATCCCGGGCCGATGAACTTGCATATGCACCTTTGTAGGCGGGTCTTCACGCCGCAGGCGGGCTTCGCTCACCAACTGCGCTGGCCATCCGCGCCCGGCCCCGGCTGCTAACCTTGTAGTGGGCCTCGGCGCGCTTGGTGCCGGTCGGCCTACTTAAAGCATGAACAAGCTAATCTTCGCCAACCTGCTTCATCGTCCCGTTCGCTCCATCATCAGCGTGCTCGCCGTGGCCATTGAAGTGGTCATGATCCTGTCGATTGTGGGCATTTTCATGGGCATGCTCAACGATCAGAAGCAGCGCACCAACGGCATCGGCGCCGACATCATGGTGCTGCCCTCGAATGCCAGCATGTTCAACGGCGTGGGAGCGGTCTCGATGCCCATTGTCGACGTCAAGGCTTTGCTCAAGCTGCCGCACATTGTCGCGGCTTCGCCGGTCATCCAACACCTCAGCACCAACGGCAATGTCGAGATCCTCTACGGCATCGACTACGCGAGCTTCGACGCCCTCAAGCCTTTCTCCTTTGTTGAGGGCGGCAAGTTTCAGGGGCCGAACGACGTGATTGTCGATACCGTGCTGGCCGGCGACAAGCACCATGTTGGCGATACGCTCCAGATCATGAACCAGCCCTTCCGCATTTCCGGAATCGTAGAGCCCGGCAAGGGCGGCCGCAAGCTTATCCCGCTCGATACCATGCAGCAACTCATCGGCGCTCCCAACAAGGTGTCGCTCATCTACGTCAAGTGCGACAGCCCGGCAAGCGCCGACCTCGTCCTCAAAGAAATTCATTCCACCGAAGGCTTTGAGCAGAACACGCTCATGACCATCGACAGTTGGCTTAACGAGATGACGCCCAGCAAAATTCCTGGCTTCAACCTGGCGCTTGAAGTTATCACCAGCATCGCGGTTATCGTCGGCATCCTGGTGATATTTCAAACCATGTACACGGCCGTGCTGGAGCGCACCCGTGAGATCGGAATCCTGAAATCGATGGGCGCTTCAAAGACCACGATCGTTGCGGTGCTGTTGCGCGAGTGCTCGGTGCTTGCCGTCGCCGGTGTTATTCTCGGCATCATTCTCACCTACGTGGTGCGCGGCTCGCTGCTGCATTTCTTCCCTACCCAGCATTTTGAGATCACCGCCGGATGGCTCTTGCGCGGCACCCTCATTGCCTTTTCCAGCTCGCTCTTCGGCGCGGTTTACCCGGCGTGGATGGCAGCCCGCAAAGACCCCATCGACGCGCTGGCGTACGAATAGGGCAGGGACCAGGGACTAGGGACTAGGGAATAAGTCGGTGTCGCGCGCCTGCAGGTCGTCCCTTGTAAAATCGGCGCATGAAGCCCCTTTCCAGCATTCTGCTCGCCGCCCTCGCCTTCGCCGCGCCTGCGCTCCCGGCGCAAACTGCTCCGTCACCAGCCTGTCCACCCACGTCCAACCTTGACCAGCTCATTTCGGCCATCGACGACGCTGTCAGCGGCCCGGCCGACAAAGATCGCACCTGCTTTCGAGATGTTCTGCTGCCCGATGCCCGGCTGATTCCCGTTTCAAAGCAGCCCGACGGCACGATTGCTCCGCGCATTCTCACCGTGGACGGCTGGATCGACGCGGTACGCAAGCGCGGAAGCGGAGTTTTTTACGAGCGCCAGGTAAAGGTGAAGAGCGAAGTCTACGGCCCGGTCGCGCACTTGTGGAGCACCTATGAAGTGCGACCCACGCCCGACGGAAAAGCCGAGGTGCGCGGCATCAACAGCATCCAGGCAGTCTTCGACGGCCAGCGCTGGCGCGTAATTGAGATTACGTGGCACGCCGAGACTCCGGCCGACCCGGTACCGCCGCAATACCTTCCGTAGGCTCGCGTACCGCCGGTCTCAGGAGGTTGCGGAAAAACTCGTTTGCTCAGCCCAATTCCCGCAAACATCCCTCGGGGGCTAAAGCCCCGGACTCATTTTTGCGGCTTTATCGGCACGAGTAAACTCGTGCCCTGATACAAAACAACACGCCGAATGAGTTTTTCCGCAGCTTGCTCTGACCGGCTGTAGTGCGGGCGTCCCCGCCCGCACCAAAAACAAGTCGTCATCCTGAGCGGAGATTGGCGCGTGTTTTGCGCCCAATCGTAGTCGAAGGACCTGCATTTGTTTTTCAACGAATATTGGGTTCAGCACACCAGGCGGGCCCTGAGGAAAACCGGCCGAATTCTTCGCTTCCTCTTCGCCTGTCCGCCGCGCTATTCTGCAATGAGCACATGTCTCCCCGCTCACCCCATCCCGACTCCCGAACCGCCGCGCCTGGCGCCCGCCCGGATGTTGATCCGCTTGGTGTCTTTCATCCCGTCACCGCAGCGTGGTTTCGTGCGGTCTTTGACGCGCCCACCGCTCCGCAGCGGCTGGGATGGCCGGTAATTGCCCGGGGCGAAAGCGCGCTGATCACAGCGCCGACAGGAACCGGTAAGACCCTGACGGCGTTTTTGTGGTGCCTTGACCGCCTCATGCTGGGCCGTCAGCAATTGCCACAGAGCTTGTCAGAGCGAGAAGTGTCAGGGCACGACTTTAGTCGTGCCGAAAGCGGATCTATAAAACGAGGGGCTTTAGCCCCTGAGCGGGAGCCCGACCGCGGCTGTCGTATCGTTTACGTTTCGCCGCTCAAGGCGCTCGCCGTTGACGTTGAGCGCAATCTGCGCTCGCCGCTGGTGGGTATCGCAAACATGGCTCGCCGCATGGGCGTTGCGATTCACGAACCGGATATCAACGTGCGTACCGGCGACACTCCGCAACGCGAGCGTGCCCGCTTTGCGCGTCAGCCTGCCGATATTCTCATCACCACGCCCGAGTCGCTCTACCTGCTGCTCACCTCGCGCGCGGCCGGCGCGCTGCGCACGGTTGAAACGGTTATCGTGGACGAGATTCACGCGCTCGTACCCACCAAGCGCGGCGCGCACCTCGCTCTCTCCCTCGAACGGCTGCAGGCGCTGACTCCGCGAACCATCCAGCGCGTCGGTCTGTCGGCAACGCAAAGGCCGCTCGAAGAGGTTGCGCGGTTTCTCGGCGGAGTGGAAGTACAGGGAACGAGAGAACAAGGGAACGAGGGAACAAGAAGGCAGGGAGCAGGGAACAAGGATCATCGACCAGAAAAAGGTGAGTTGGAGAGTCGGCAAGTCAGCGAGTCAGCGTATGAGCTCCGTGCGCTGGGTGGGTCGGGCACCGAAAAACCTCCATTAGAAGAACCGCCATCACAGGAACCGCCATCAGCGGAACCGCCTCTAGAGGAACCCCCATCGAAAGAGCAGCCGTTAAAAGAACCGCCATTAGAGGAACCCCAAATAGAAGACCCCAAAAACGATGCGGAGGCTTTGGCCGCTGAAGATTCGTTGTTCAATGGTTCCCTTGATCCCTCGGTCCCTTGTTCCCTGCCGCCCCGCTATCGCCCCGTCACCATCGTCAACGCCGCGTCGCCCAAACAGCTGAAGCTGCGCATCGAGGTTCCGGTTGAAGATATGGCGCATCTGGGCGAGATGGAAGAGATCCCCAGCGGACCGGCGTCGCAAATGCCGCGCCGCGTTTCCATCTGGAATGCAATCCATCCGCGCCTGCTCGAAATAATTCGCGAGCGCAATTCGACCATCCTCTTCGTCAACAGCCGCCAGGTAGCCGAACGCCTGGCAGGCGCGCTCAACGAGCTTGCCGGTGAGCCCATCGCGCGCGCCCATCACGGCTCGCTGGCCGCGGCGCAACGATCGGTAATCGAGGAGCAGCTCAAGGCCGGCCAGATCAAGGCGCTCTGCGCAACTTCAACGCTCGAACTGGGCATCGACATGGGCGCGGTCGATCTGGTTATCCAGATTGAATCGCCACCTTCGGTCGCCAGCGGTATGCAACGCATTGGCCGCGCCGGCCATAGCGTCGATACAGTGAGTGAAGGCGTCATCTTTCCCAAGTACCGCGCCGACCTGGTGGCCTGCGCCGCCGTCACGCGTGCCATGCACGACGGCCAGATCGAATCCACTCGCTATCCGCGGAACCCGCTCGACGTGCTCGCACAACAGATCGTGGCGATAGTCGCGCACCCGCCGAAAACAGGGAACGAGGTAACAAGGGAACGAGGGAACAAGAAAGCAGGGAACAGGAAACAGGGAATAGGGAATAGAAAAAAGCAGGCCGACAACGTCGAGTCACTCGATCTCTTTGAATCAGAAACCGAACTGGGTGCCCCATGTCTCGATTTTGAGACATGGGAAAGCACAGACCCGACTAACTCCGCTAACCCCGCTCCTCCCGCTGTCCCCGTCGACTTTCTCTTCGACCTCGTGCGCCGCGCCGCGCCATTCGCTTCGCTCACGCGTTCCGCCTTCGAAGGCGTGCTCGATCTGCTCAGCGGGCGTTACCCCTCCGACGAATTTGCCGAGTTGCGTCCGCGCCTCACCTGGGACCGCATTCGCAACGTGGTCAGCGCGCGCGAAGGCGCGGCGAGACTCGCAATCCTCAATGCTGGAACCATTCCCGATCGCGGCCTCTACGGCGTCTTTCTGGCATTCACCGAGGGCAAGCCGGTGCGTGTGGGCGAGCTCGACGAAGAGATGGTCTTCGAGTCGCATCCCAATGAGACCTTCATTCTCGGCGCGTCGACGTGGCGCATCGTCGACATCACGCACGACCGCGTACTGGTGACGCCCGCTCCCGGCGAGCCCGGCAAAATGCCTTTCTGGAAGGGTGACGGCCCCGGCCGCCCGCTCGAGTTTGGCCGCCGTATTGGCGCCATGGTCCGCGAACTGCGCGCGTTGCCCAAGGCCGCTGCGCTCACGCGTCTTGTTGCGGAGCACGATCTCGACCCCGGCGCGGCAGAAAATCTGATGCAGTATCTCGCCGATCAGGAGGCCGCAACGGAACATGTGCCCGACGACCGCACCATTGTGATTGAGCGATGCCGCGACGAACTCGGCGACTGGCGCGTCTGCGTGCTGACACCGTTCGGCAGCCGAATTCACATTCCCTGGGCCATGGCAGTGGGTGCACGCATTCGCGCCATGGGCGGCCCTGAAGTTGAAACCCTCTGGGGCGACGACGGCTTTGTACTGCGCTTCCCCGATACCGATGAGCCGCCCGACTCCGACATGATCCTGGTCGAGTCTGCCGAGGCCATGCAGCTTGTGCTGCGTCAACTTGGGTCAACGGCTTTATTCGCCGGCCGTTTTCGCGAGGCTGCGGGGCGCGCGCTGCTGTTGCCACGCCGTCGCGCCGATCAGCGCTCGCCTCTGTGGCAGCTTCGCAAGCGCTCCTACGATCTGCTCAGTGTGGCATCGCGCTATCCATCGTTCCCGCTGCTGCTCGAAGCTTATCGCGAGTGTTTGCGCGACGTGTTCGATATGTCGGCGTTGGTCGAGATATTGAAAGAGGTGGAAGAGCGCAAACTCCGCGTGCACGTGGTGGAGACGCGCAAGCCTTCGCCGTTTGCCTCGTCGCTGTTGTTCAGCTATGTTGCTAACTTTCTCTACGACGGCGATGCGCCGCTGGCCGAGCGCCGCGCCCAGGCGCTCACCATCGATCAGGATCAGCTTCGCGAAATTCTGGGCGACGCCGACCTGCGCGAGCTGCTGGATGCCGACGCCATTGCCGAGGTGGAAGAGACTGCGCAGTGCCTGGCTGAGTCGCATCGTGCCCGCACCGCTGACGGCATTCACGATTTGTGTCTGCGCCTTGGCGATCTTTCGCGCACCGAATTGGAACGCCGCGTTGCCTCGCCGGATTTACTTGCCCACGTCGATCGTTTGATTCGCGCTCGCCGCCTGCTCGAACTCAATATTGCCGGCGAACGTCGCCTGATTGCTGCTGAAGATGCCGCCCGCTACCGCGATGCGCTGGGCATTCCGCTGCCACCTGGGCTGGCCGTTGCACTGCTTGAGCCGGTCGCGCATCCTGTGCTCGAACTGGTGCGCCGTTATGCAAGAACGCATGGGCCGTTCACGCTGCGCGAGGTATCAGATCGGTTCGCTCTTGACTCGCAGGCCGTAGAAAACACTTTGCGCCAGCTTGCAGCCGAGGGCCGCGTGCTTGAGGGCGGCTTTCGCCCCAACGGATTCCACCAGGAATGGTGCGATGCCGAGATTCTGCGCATCATTCGCCGCAAATCGCTGGCGCGGTTGCGCCGTGAGGTTGAGCCGGTGGAACAGCGCACGCTGGCGCGCTTCCTCACGCATTGGCAGGGACTGGTTGCGCCGCGGCGCGGTCCCAATCTCGACGCGCTTCTCGATGCTATTGAAAGCTTGCAAGGTGCGCCACTGCCGGCAACGCTGCTTGAGAGCGCCATTCTGCCGGCGCGGCTGCAGGGTCACACGCCCGATGGTCTTGACACGTTGATCGCTGCCGGCGAAGTTGCGTGGGCCGGCGTGGAACCCATTGGCGAACGCAATGGCCGAATAGCGCTTTACCTGGCTGACAAACTGCCGTTGCTCGCGCAACCGCGGCCGTTAGTCGATCCGCTTACCGAGCGCGAAGAAAAATTGCTTACGGTTTTGGCCTCAACCGGCGCCAGCTTTTTTGACCCGCTTCATCAGGCGATTGGAGGCGGCTATCCTGGCGAGACGATCGACGCGCTATGGAGCCTGGTGTGGCGTGGCCTTATCACCAACGACTCGCTCCATGCGCTGCGCGCCTACATCACACGGCCTGAGAGCGCACGAGCGCCGCGCCGCATGCATACAGGGAACGTCTTCCGCTCGCGCCGGACTACGCCGCCGAATGCGCAAGGTAGGTGGTCGTTGCTGCCGGTGCGGAGCGCGGGTGTAGCGCCGGACTCCAGTCCGGTTGTACTGTCGGCATCCACGCCGGCAGCGGAGTTGCGCGGGTCTGGAGACCCACGCGACAACCGGGCTGGAGCCCGGCGCTACACCCCCACCGAAGCCTCCCACGCCCTCGCCATGCAATTGCTGAGCCGCTACGGCGTTTTGTTGCGCGAATCGGTCATGGCCGAAAACGTTCCAGGCGGATTCAGCGCTGTCTACGGCGTGCTCAAAGCGCTCGAAGAGTCGGGGCGCATTCGCCGTGGCTACTTTGTCGCAGGGCTCGGCGCAACGCAATTCGCGCTGCCCGCGGCCGTCGATCTTTTGCGCCAATTGCGCACCGAACCGCCGGCCGAGAAGCCTGAATTTGTGCAACTCGCCGCAGCCGATCCGGCCAATCCCTACGGCGCCGCGCTGCGCTGGCCCGAGCTGCCGGCGATGGATGACGACTCAGAAACTGCTCCGCGCGTGCTTACCCGCGCTGCCAATGCTGAAGTGATTCTTCGCAACGGCGAACTTGTGGCGTGGATGCGCCGCGGCAATCCGCACGTGCTGGTTTTTCTTCCCGCTGAAGAGCCGGAGCGCTCGCAGACAGCCTCGGGCCTGGCGCACTTCATCAGCGCGCGCGGCCAGTTGCAATTGCGCAACGGCAGTCACCAGGGCGCGCTCATCACCACCATCAACGGCCAGCCGGTGGCCGCGCATCCCATGGCGCGATTCCTCATGGACGCGGGCTTCTTCTCCGGCCCACTGGGCATGCATCTGCGTCGCATCCCGGTACCGCTTTCGCACGGCCAGCAGTCCCGGCCCGAGGTGCAATAGCCGTGCCTGAAGGCGACACCATCTTTCGCACCGCGCGCACCCTGGGCCGCGCACTTGGCGGAAAAGCTATCACTGGCTTTCGCTCCACGTATCCCAATCTCACGCGCTATCACGACGACTCGCCGCTTACGGGCCAAACGGTCGAGCGAGTCGAGTCGCGCGGAAAGTGGCTGTTCATCCACTTTTCAGGCGGAGCCACTCTGGCCACGCACATGCTCATGAGCGGGAGCTGGCACATCTATCGGCACGGCGAGCGATGGCAGCAGCCTCGCTTCAATATGCGCATCGTGCTTGAGAACCAGGACTACATCGCGGTCGGATTCAAAGTGCCGGTGGCTGAAATGCACAGCGCCCAATCGCTGGCTCGCGATCGCCGCTTTCCCGCTGACAACATCGACGTGCTCAACCCTGAGTTCGATGCCGACGAAGCAGCCCTGCGCATCGCCGCACATCGCAATGAAGAGATCGGCGACATGCTGCTGCACCAGGAGGTGATCGCAGGCGTGGGCAATGTTTTCAAGTCTGAGGTCTGCTTCGTCACCGGGACCAATCCCTTTGCACGCGTGGCCGCGCTCTCGCTGGCACAGGTTCAATCGCTCATTGCCGCATCGGTGCGGTTGGTTTGCGCCAACGTGCTTGAGGATTCAGGCGACACCATTGTCACCTTCGGCGGCCGCCATCGCCGCACCACGCACTCGTCGAACGCCAGTGAAAGCCTGTGGGTTTACGGCCGCGCCGGCGAGCCCTGCCGCCGCTGCGATGAGGTCGTGCGCCGCCGCATCCAGGGAGCGGACGCACGCGTAACGTTCTGGTGCCCTCGCTGCCAGCCGATGCCCGACGACAGCGACGTGGATGGATAGCGAGATTCCTGTCCATGCGAGAGGGGCATTGTGGTCTCCCCCCATTTCGCAGACTAAATGGAAGAAGCAGATCCTTCGACTGCGCTCCGCTTCGCTTAGGAGGATGGGGCACAGAGTTTAGTGCAGCTTCAAGCAAAAACTAGTTCCCGCTCTTGCCCAGCCCGAATATCTTCTGGAAGATATTGCGCTTGTCGGGCGGATGGTCGCAGGTATCTGTTGGCGCGGTGCCATCGAGAAACGCTGCCGAATAGTCGTCGGGGCAGGCGGAGTCGGCCAGCAGGTTGGTGTTCCTGTCGAGCGAGATCATCTGCACACCCTGCGGCGGCGTGAACTCATTGGTGTCAGAGTACTGGGGCAACAGGACGGCCTGCTTCATGAACGAGGCCCAGATAGGCGCTGCCACCTGCGCACCCTGAACGCGGCCGCGGTTTTCCGGATCAAGCGGGGTGTAGTCGTCGTTGCCAATCCAGACCACGCAGATCAGGTTGCTGGTGAAACCGGCGAACCATGCGTCGTGGTCGGTGCCCGTTTTGCCCGCGGCTGGCGAGATAAAGCCCATATTTCGCACGCCGGCGCCAGTTCCGCAGTAATCTCGTCCGCCAATCTTGCAGCCGCCGGGCCCATTGCCTTGCAGAACAGCCTCCATCAAGGAGGTGGTGAGGAATGCGACGCGGGGGTCGAGCACCTGGCGCGACGTTGGCGTGTAGTCGGTGATCACGTCGCCCGTCGGAGTGCGAACGCTGCCCAGCATCCAGGGGTCGAGATGCACGCCGCCGTTGGCAAACACCGTGTAGGCCCCAGCCATATCGAGCGGCGTAGCGTCGTAGGAGCCGATGGCCATGGACGGCGTGCCCTGGGCGCTCTTCACTCCCGCCTCGCGCGCCAGCGCGGCCACGCGATCGAAACCGACCAGGCTCGCCAGGCCGATGGTTGCGTTGTTGTCCGATCGCATCAGCGCCAGGCGGGCAGTCATCTCGCCGTAAGACTCGCCCTGAAAATTACGCGGCGTGTATTCGTAGGGCGTTCCCTCGCCGTAGGTCTGCTGCGCGTCGCTAAGCAAAGTTACAGGCGAGAACAGCTTGGTCTGCCCGGGCAGCATTGTGCCCTCTACTGCGGTCTGGAACGCAGAGGCGTAGACAAACGGCTTGAAGATCGAACCCGTAGGCCGGTGCGCGACCGCGTGGTTAACCTGCGACGCGCCGTAGCTGCGGCCGCCCACTAAGGCCAGCACCTGGCCGGTGTGAGGGTTGAGCGCGATGAGCGCCACCTGCGGATATACGTATGGCTTGCCCAGCTTCTTGTCGCGGGCGCGGACCCTGTCCACCTGCTCGTCGACGATGTGGAGCGTGGAGTCTACCGCTTGCGTGGCAACGCGCTGCAATTCGGGATCGAGGGAAGTGTAGATCCTCAAGCCCTCGCGGTTGAAGTCGCGGTCGCCCAGCTTTTGCAATAGCTGGTCGTGAACCAGGTCAACAAAGTAGGGCGCCTCGCTGGCGTCCATGCTGCCCGGCACAAGGTGCAAAGGCTCGCGCTTCGCGTCTTCAGCCTGTTCCTTGGTGATGGCACCGGTCTCAACCATCGAATCGAGCACCAGGTTGCGGCGCTCGAAGGCGCGGTCCTGGTGGCGGAAGGGATTCAGACGGCTGGGGCTTTGAATCACGGCCGCAAGCAGCGCGCACTCGGGAAGCGTTAGCTGGCGCACATCCTTGTCGAAATAGTCCTGCGCGGCCTCGCCAAATCCATCAATCGAGAAACTGCCCCGCTGCCCGAGCGGCACCTCGTTGGCATACATCTGGAAAATCTGTTTCTTGGTGAAGCGATTCTCAAGCTGGAAGGTGATCACTACCTGCAGAAACTTGCGCTTGAAGGTGCGCTCCGGCGTGAGAAAGAACATCTTGGCCAGTTGCATGGTGAGCGTCGATCCGCCTTCCATGTAACGATGCTTCGGGCTCAGATCGTTCAGCACCGACCCCACCAGCCGGTAATAATCCACGCCATTGTGTTCAAAAAAGCGGCGGTCCTCGATGGCCACGACCGCGTTCACCAGGTTTTGCGGAATCTCGTCGTAGGTGATGAGGCGCCGCTTGGTTCGGTTCGCGTCCTCGCTGAGGCCGGTGATCAGCAATGGCTCCAGCTCATAGCTTGAGAGATCTTCACCCCTGTCGTCGGTGATGGATGCAACCACGCCGCCGCTCACGTGAATGGTGGCGCTATCTGGCGCGTGAAACGACTGCGGCCCGGGGTGTACGGTGATTGACTGCGCGCCCAGTTTGTAAGTGCCCAGCGGAGACTCGGGCGACGCGCCAACCTCTGTATATCCCGCCTCGCGCAATTCATTTGAAATCAAATTGACGCTCAGCTTTTGCTCGGGGCGCACCTCGCGCGGAGTCGCATAAATCTTTGCCGTATCTACAAACACGGGCTGTTGAAACCGCTGGTCGACGATGCTGCGGTATTGGAAATAGGTGATCTCGAAGATGCTGAATCCCACCAAAACAACCAGCGCGATTGCCGCCCCGCTAAAAATCAATAGCTTCTTGGCCAGCGAGTGCCGGCCCATGTTGCGCGCGATTTTAATTTTCAATGCCATCTGTAAAGCAGCTATTAGCTATTAGCTTTTAGCTGTTAGCTCCATCGCGCTGAGAAATGCGTTCGCGTTTCGGCGCCCATTCCGTTCGGATTTATGTTCCAATCCACTTGGTTGGCAGCCGCACCAACAAGCTAATAGCTAAAAGCTAATAGCTGTCCTTACGCCTCTCCCAGCAGCAATTCTTCCTGCACTTTTTCCTTTAGCAGCGCCGCAATTTCGCCCAGCGCCACGTCAACACTCGAGCTGGTTGCGCGCGTTACCAATTCCACCTGGCCGGCGGCAGCCTTCTTGCCCACGTTAATGCGGTACGGGATGCCTACCAGGTCAGCATCTTTGAATTTGACGCCGGCACGCTCGTCCCGGTCATCAAGCAGCACGTCGAGGCCCTCTTCTTCAAGCTCCTCGGCCAGCTTTTCTCCGGTCTCGCGCAGTGCCGCATCGCCCACATTCGTCACTGTAACCACCACGGTGAACGGCGCAATCGACGCGGGCAGCCAGAAGCCGTTCGCATCATTCGAGCTCTCGATTGCCGCCGTCAAAATTCGTTCAATGCCGATTCCGTAACAGCCCATGATCGGCTTCACTTCCTTGCCGTTCTCGTCGAGCACGGTTGCGCCCATCGATTCGGTGTACTTGTAGCCCAGTTTGAAGATGTGCCCTACCTCGACGGCCTTCCCCACCACCAGCTTGCCGCCGCAGGCGTCCTTCGGGCATGCCTCGCCTTCATTCACGCTGCGAATATCGGCCAGCAGTGTCCAGCCAAAGTCGCGGCCCGGAGTCACGTTGCGCAGGTGGTAGTCCTGCTTGTTGGCGCCGCACACCAGGTTCCTGCGGCCCTCGAGCGACTTGTCCACCACAACTGTCAATCCTTCGCCCAGGGCAGTCTTTTCTGGATTGAGCCCGACCGGGCCGAGATAACCGGCCGGCCCGTTCATGAATTGCGTCAGTTCTTCGGCCTGCATGGTGCGCAGTTCGGCTGCGCCAATGGCGCTCATCAGCTTGGTCTCATTCACCTGGTGATCGCCGCGCAGGAACGCCGCCACACCATGCCAGGTCCCTTTCACCGCGCCCTTCTTTGCATCGGCCGCGTGCTTTAGCGCCATGTACGCCACGCACTTGATATCGCTGGCCGGAGAAATGTTGAAGAACGCCGCTACATCGGCAATGGCAGCGCAGCCCGGCGTCTCCACCAGCTCCGGCATACCGTCTCCCGTAGACTCCATCTCCGTCACGGGCTCGAGCAACGAAGTCGCCTTCTCAAGGTTGGCCGCGTAACCGCACATCGGGCAGCTCGCAATCAGGTCTTCGCCCGCATCGGTGTACACCATGAACCCCTGCGACTGCGACCCGCCCATCGAGCCTGAATCGGCCTCCACGGCGACAAACTTCAACCCGCAACGCGCGAAGATGCGACGATAGACCCGGTCGTGCTGATTGAAGCTTCTGTCGAGTCCGGCCTCGTCGATGTCGAAGGAATAGGCGTCCTTCATCATGAACTGGCGCACGCGCAACAGCCCGCCCTTCGGCCTGGGCTCGTCGCGGAACTTGGTCTGAATCTGGTACCAGATCTGCGGCAACTGCTTGTAACTGCGCAGCTCATTGCGTGCAATCGAGGTCATCACCTCTTCGTGCGTCATGCCCAGGCACAGCTCCGCGCCCTTGCGGTCCTTCAGCCGGAACATGTTGTCGCCCATTACGGTCCAGCGGCCGCTTTCAACCCACAGGTCCTTGGGCAGTATTGCCGGCAGGAAGAACTCCTGCCCAATGGTGTCCATCTCTTCGCGCACGATGGCGATGATCTTGTTCAGCGATCGCTGACCGAGGGGGAGATAGTTGTAGATGCCGGCGCCGAGCTGCCGAATGTAGCCGGAGCGCAGCAGGAACTTGTGGCTGGCCACTTCGGCGTCAGTCGGGGCCTCGCGAAGGGTGGGAATAAATAATTTCGACCAACGATGCATAGAAAGAGTGCACAAACTTTCCCGTCCGCATAGATGCGCTGCTTCTGAAGGTCGCCTCGACAACACGCTTGTCATCCTGAGCACAGTCCGCGTCAGCGGACGCAGTCGAAGGATCTGCGGTTGCTTTTCAACGAACTTCAGAGTTGCCACACGTACAGACGCTAGAACAAATCACAGCAGGTTTTATTCTAAATGTTTGCGGGTCGCCTCTCTCTGACGGTGCGTGTCGCCGTCGTCGGGGACATTGGCGGCCGAATGAGAGCACGCCGCAGGAAGCGCATCTGGCGCCGACTGCTCCAGATGCCGATTCCGGGACTTGGAATAGCACGCCCCCCGCCAGCGGATTCTTTCTAGTCCCTAGCCCCTGGTCCCTAGTGTACTGTCTCTGAGATAAATTGAATAACAGTTGTAGTCCGCTTCATCGGATAGAGTGGGAGGAACTCCGATGGGACGGCCGCTCATTCCGTTGTCGATTAACGCCCAAGATCAGGCGC
>Ga0181520_10000780_pt1 | contig 68796 bp, 48 predicted proteins | sample PEATcosm2014_Bin_29_FD_132451 | JGI IMG/M metagenome (GOLD analysis project Ga0181520, IMG submission 132451) | Peatland microbial communities from MTU Mesocosm Facility, Houghton, MI, USA - PEATcosm2014_Bin02_30_metaG | ecosystem: Environmental > Terrestrial > Soil > Wetlands > Peat | place...
CTCTGGGAACATTATGGGAACAATAATCCGTTTCAGGGGCGTTTACAGGGCTTGTGGAGCGACCAGAGCCTTGTAAATACAGGGTTCGCAAAACGGTCTTTTATGGTAGAACTTAGCCTGGACGCGCGCTTTGTTTTTGCGAAACCCAGATCTGCCCCGTCACTCCTCAACATTCAGTCTAGATCAAGCGGATGGAAAGAGGATGCGCCGTCCCCCTCACGTATCGTACCCAAGAAATATGAGCCCGCGTGGACTTTCCGAAGATCCAGCTTCACAAAGATTTCCGTGCGCGGACCCTGGATGATCGCGGCAGCAGCTACAAGTGCCTCAACTGAACTCGAACTCCGCTCTCTGCTTACAGTGACACGATAGTTGCCGGCCGGACTGTAGTAGGGAAGGATCAGGTGAAGATTGACAAGCTTTCGCGGAAGGGATGTCGGGCGTTCAGGTGAAGCTGCTTCTACGCTTCTCGATACCACGTCGCTGCTCAGATCAATCGTTACTGACACCTCAGCTTCGTTCGAGGCCGTAGCAGCCGATTTGCCGAAATGGATTTTCCAGCTGCAGACGGCGGCAACAGCCAGAGCGCACATGGACATTGCCGCCGCTCGAAATTTCCGGCTCAGAAGTAACGGTAGGCCGGTACGGGGAGAGGACGCTGACCGGATGGGAACTTGCTGGAGTTGCTCCTCCCGGATGCGGCGAAGCTCCATCAGTTCGCGGGTGCACTCCGCGCATTTCACGATATGAAGGTACTTGAGATCGGAAAGATCAAGCTTTCCTGGCGCCATCACAAAGGTGCTCAGCGTGTCTTGATCGAGACATCCGATCCGTTGGGGGTTCGGATAGTGTTCCAGCACGTATTCTTGCATCCTGGCGAATAAAAGGGTATCGTCTTCATCGTCGCTCGCGAAGTTGTGATGATTCTTCACGGGTTCCTTCCCGGGGCTCTCGGTCAATGCGGTCGATCTCTATGCGGCCCCTTCTCGAATCCTAGTCTCTTGCGGATACGCTCCATTTCACGCTCGCACCTCTTGCGAATTGCTTCTTTCGGTTTCGCTACTTCCTGTGCCACTTCGCTCCAGCGCCTGCGAGCGCCATACCGCAACAACATCGCAGCACGGAGATCCGCAGGCGTCTCCCGCAACATTTTATCCAAGTCCAGTTCCGCCTCAACAGCGGTGAAAGAGAGATCGGTAAATGGTGATAGAAGCTCGACCTCAGTCGCGGTTCCCCGGAAGCTAAACTTGTTGCCAGCGCGCCGTCTGCGCCTGACTTCGTTGCGATAGGCGCGTGCGAGGATCGCACGCGCCTCTTCGATGCCGACTGGGGACAGTTCGGCGAGATATTCTGCGGTTTGCTGAATTGCCAGCTCCATTATCTCGGAAGCCAGCGCTTCATCGCCTAGGTGCGTCGCAGCGATCTGGCGTGCCTCTTGCAACTCTAATCCGACAGCAGCACGTACGACCGGTGCAATCCACCGCCCATGTGGCGTGAACCCTATGACCCAGCAAAGGTCCGAAGGGGAAGGTGATGCCATAAGTCCGCCCACACCAGCGTTGTCAGGCAAGCCGTTGCCGTTCACGACTTGCCTGCGTTTACCGTCACATTACCTGAAAATGACGAAGATTTCCACATTTCTGGCGAATTTTCCACCTTGACATGTCCGTTTTTTGCGTTTTCGACGGCTTTATAGATGAAGGGCATTTCTTTCGTCTGCTAGCGATTCCCCACGCGAGGCATACATGGCAAGCCTTCCCCAATCCGCCGTCAGTTCTCTGGAGTGGAGTACTGAAGCCATGGCTTTAGTTGCCCAGGCCAAAGTTCTTTCTGGAAACAAGCTTGAACGGCTTGTCGTTCGATTGCAGTGCCTGACAGGCCGCAGCAAAGATAAATGCTGGCGATACGTTATCCAATACGGAATCAAAGAAGCGGTAGACCATCGTCGCTGGACTGAGGGGGAAATTGATGTTGTCAGGGAAGAGCTTGTGAAGCATTCCATCGAAGAGGTGGCGAAGAAGGTCAATCGCACTCCGAAGGCTATTCGTAGCTTACTGCAGAGGCATGGACTGAGCGTGCGCGAGATCCGGTGCGACAGGTTCTCGATCGAGAGCCTCTCAATCGCCCTGCGTGTTCGGAAGACCGAGATTCATTTCTGGATCAGGCAAGGTTGGCTCCAAGCCACGGTCGACCGCCGCGGTAGAAAACCGTCTTACATCATCACGCCTGAGGCGCTGACGCTTCTCTACAAGAATCACCTGCCCGAACTCTTGAGGCGCGGTAATCCGAACCAGCCACTATTTGAAGCCTATTTGCAGTACTGCTTTTCGCCCAAGCACACAGTCGGGGAACAACTGCTTGATGTACGCCGAGACAAAAAGGAGCGGGCCAGTTATGCGGCTCTGCATGAGCATAGCGCACTGGATGAGAAAGAGGAGGATGACGATGAAGATGATGAGGGAGAAGAAGGATACCGCATCGATGTCCCCGGGAATTTCGGAGCAGCAAAGGAAATCGAAGGTTTTAGCGAATGACCGCTGCGAACTCTGCGGTACGAGAATCGGCGTAATGAAGGCTTCGATTCGAGAAATTGCCGCGAATGTTGTGTGTGCAGGCCTGCTCGTTGCAGTGCTCGTGCCCACTTGGCGTCTTGTCGAGCGATGGACAGAGGAGCATGGTCACATGCCTCCTGAACGGCTGCTCTGGCAGGAACCGCTCGAGGAGTGGAGTCGTTGAAGGGAGATACCGCTCAGCGATGCGAGACCCTTCCTCACAGTCCTCCCGCAACCGCTCCATTTCCGCCCGGAGCTTCATGACAACCTAATGCAGATCCTCGACAGTGGGCAACTCGTCCTACACGGGCACCAGCACTTCACGCGCCACGCGGCATTTGCAATACCGATTGGCTTACATATCTCGCGTGCGTATTCCGCGACCAGGCCCTTATGGCTAGGAGAGCAACAAGCTGATCGTGGAATCATCCGGCCCGGTGCGGCTGGATTCTGAGTCGCAGCGCGGTCTATGCCTAGTCGGCCAAGGCCTTTTCAGATTTGGACCTGCGACCTTAGCCGAGGGTAGAACATCAAATACTCATGAGCGACCTCACCGAGAGCCGTACTGCGCTTCTATTTAAGCCCTTTACCATCAAAAACTTGGTCCTATCGAACCGGATCGTGATGGCGCCCATGACCCGTTCCAAGTCGCCGGGAGGCATCCCTGGACCGGAAGTAGCGGCCTATTACCGCCGCCGCGCCGAGGGTGGAGTGGGCCTGATCATCACAGAGGGGACCTACGTTCCGCATCCTACCTCTGGCTTCTATCCCGATGTGCCGCACTTCTATGGCGAGAAATCCCTGGCCGGATGGAAGCGGGTGGTTGAGGAAGTTCATCGGGCTGGCGGTAGAATCTTTCCCCAGCTCTGGCACGTAGGCTTGACACCGGCCGCGGATGGAACCATTCGTCCTGGCGCGATAGGTCCTTCCGGGCTCGCCAAACCCGGTGAGAAGGTTGCCGAGCCGATGACGCAGCAGGATATCGACAACGTGATCCACGCTTTTGGTGAAGCCGCTCGATCAGCACAGCGTCTTGGGTTCGATGGCGTGGAGATTCACGGCGCTCACGGGTACCTTCTGGACCAGTTCTTTTGGGATGGGACCAACCAGCGTACCGATGCGTACGGAGGCGATCTGGCCGCGCGCACCCGTTTCGCGGTGGAAGTGATCCGCGAAGTTCGCACCCAGGTGGGCCCAGAGTTCCCGGTCTGCCTCCGTTTTTCGCAATGGAAGCAGCAAGATTACAACGCCAAATTGGCGCAGAATTCCGCCGAACTGGAGCGGTTTCTTGCGCCTCTGACCGCTGCGGGCGTGGATCTGTTCCATTGCTCACAGCGCCGCTTCTGGGAGCCGGAATTTGAGGGCAGTTCGCTGAATCTGGCGGGCTGGACCAAGAAGCTGACTGGCAAGCCCACCGTGACGGTGGGGTCGATTACGCTCAATGAGGAGTTCACGCGTACTTTTCGAAGTGCGGAGACCGCTGCGGCGACGGGAATCGACGAGTTGCTGGAGCGCTTAGAGCGCGAAGAGTTTGACCTGGTAGCCATCGGGCGCTCGCTGATCGTGAATCCTTCCTGGCCGCAGGTCATTCAGCGTGGGGCGATCCATGAACTGCTGCCGTACCAGCGGGACATTCTGGCTCAGTTGGTATAGAACTGGGCCTCGGGCCATCACACAGAGATTCGGGAAAAGGAGATCTCTCCATTCCTTACCTGGCATGATCGACTGGCCTGACCCCGCGCCTGTTGATGAGCGACCGCGCCCAGACCGGCGCCACAACGGCAGTTCCAGCCTGCTTAGGGGGCAACTTGCGCTCCCAAAATGCTGTCATTACACTTACTGGTAGGAGTATTACTATGCAGATCACGAGCAAGGGCCAGGTGACCATTCCGCAGGCGGTCCGTAACCGGCTGGGCCTTCTGCCCCATACTGAGGTCGAGTTCGAGCTGGCAGGAGATCACGCGCGCATTCGCAAGGCCAAGCACGTGGCTGGCGCAGGCGTCAGAGGCCACAGGGTACTCGAGGCGCTCCGTGGTACGGCGGATGCTCGCATGAGCACCGATGAAATTATGGCACTGACGCGTGAAGCGGGTCACCGCCGCAGGAAAGACAAATGACACCGGCTCTGACCAGCTTGCCGACGCGTCTGCGCAACTGCCGCGGCGTGCTGGTGGACAGCAACATTCTGTTGGACATCGCTACCGATGACGCGAAGTGGAGCGATTGGTCCGGCAATGCACTCGCAGAGTGTGCCGAACATACGACGCTGGTCATCAATCCCATCATCTATGCCGAGGTGTCGATCGGCTATACGACCATCGAAGCGCTGAACGCTGCTCTACCCAGTAGCCTTTACCAAAGGGAACCGCTTCCCTGGGAAGCCGGGTTTCTGGCCGGCAAGTGCTTCCTGGCCTACCGCCGGCGCGGAGGTCTGCGAAACACTCCGCTTCCGGACTTTTATATTGGTGCGCACGCGGCAATTGAACACCTGGCATTGCTCACGCGCGACGTCGCGCGCTATCAAACGTACTTCCCAAAAGTCGAGATTCTCTCGCCCCCGAAGGATCTTCTCTAACAGCGAGCAGTAGCCTTTTGCGTTGGTTCATAGCAGGGGTATCTGCATCTTTTCGTTGAGCTTGGCACAAATCCGACGCAGCATCGCCGAGGAAGAGGCAGACGATCTCATACGAGTAATTCTGGCAGCGATACGAGTTGCGGCACAGGCATCAATTCAACGCCAAGTGGTAAGACGATCTGCGCGTAGGCCAACGAGACCTCATCCAACTCGCCGAAGTCGTATGTCATCCTCCTGCTCAATCCGGGACTATCCTACCGCACCATGGGGAATCAACGTTTTACAGGTGCGAGACGGAATGCTGCGCAGAAGACATTGGGCAGAATGAGATGCCCATTCGGGCTGGGGCCAAGTAGCTGCTCCGGGACGTCGCTCATATGTTGATTCCTTGGGTGGTTTTGCCACCGCGTCGTCCAGATGGTTTTCTGTTCCGTTGATCTCAACACCGAAAATAAGGCTCGCGACACAAGCCGCAGTCAAACTAGCCACCCAGCCAACCATTATTCGGGAAATAACGAGAGCTGCACACCGGCAGGTTTTCTCTTCAAGGGGCGCGCATCGTCGAACACGGTTCTGCCGTCCAGCGAAGCTGAGATACTGCGCTCGTGCGCGATGGCGGCATTGAAGTCGGCCAATGGTTGCCGTGTCTCTTCGACGGCACGGGTGAGTTGGTCCAAACGGCGGAAACCCTCAACTTTCTCAGCTTGTCCAAGGCGGGCTGCGTCCAGTGAGCGTCGCAGCACACTGAGCGATTCATCGTAGGTCTTGAGCGGAACAGGAAACGGATGGCCGTCCTTGCCTCCGTGTGCGAACGAAAACCGCGCCGGGTCGGAAAAGCGGCAGGGTGCGCCATGCACCACTTCGGCAATCAGCGCGAGCGACTGCAAGGTGCGCGGCCCCAAGCCTTCTACCAGGAGCAAGGATGCGAAGTCCCGGAGTTCCTTCTCATGCGCGACCGCAAGTACGGCGCCGAGCCGCTTCAAATCCACATCGGCGGGGCGAACATCATGATGCGACGGCATGACGAGCTTGCGCGCCTCCTGCAGCGAGGATTCAACAGGTTCGTGGGTAATCGTAAGCAACGCTTGCTGAGCGCTGGCGGCGCGCGCGTCGACCATGTTGAGGATCGTTCCCTGCGGCTGGCCGAGAATCGCCGTGTGGGGATCGGATACGAAGTCGCGCACGCTGGTCGAATGCCAGTGGTAGCGCCGGGCAAGGTGGCTCCCGGGATTCATCCCTTGCTGCACGACAGACCACTCGCCGGACTTGTGGATCACGAAAGAGTGCAAGTAGAGTTGAAAGCCGTCGGCAATGGCGTTGTTGTCCACGCGGGCGGTGAGCCGGCTGGTGCGGGCGAGTTCATCGCCGTTCAGCCCGGTCCGGCTGGAGAAGTCCCGTAGTTCGTCGGGTGTCCGGACAGAGTGCCGGCCGCGTCCACCGCAGATCGCAAAGCCAAGCTCCGAAAACCGCGGATTCAGCCCGCGCTTCAAGGCTCCCATGACAGACGTGGTGATGCCGGAAGAATGCCAGTCCATCCCCATCACGCAGCCCAAAGCCTGAAACCAGAACGGGTCACTCAAGCGGGTGAGGAATTCCGATGGTCCATACGCCTGAACGATCTGCTCGACGATGGCAGTCCCAAGCTGCGTCATGCGTTCGGCCAGCCAGAGCGGTACACGTCCACCGTGGAGAGGGAGATCGGCTGTGCCGGAACGTTTCACTCCTCTATTTTCGCTGAAAGAGATGCCGGTTGCAGAGCGAAAGCTGTTCCGCCAAACACATGATCAACGCCGACCACTCCGAGATTGGTAGCGGCCGGGTTGAGAACATGTACCTCGTTACCTGAATTCACTAAAGACGGCATCGTCCCAGACGAGGGGGCGAAGACGCTCACATGCATGGAAATTTGTGGAGAAGCGGGTGCGCAAATCGAATCCGACGCGATCCTGCGGGTGAAGGCCCCGCCCGGAAAAAGCATAGCGAACCGTTTGGTGGCGAGTGTTGCAGCTCTGACGCCTATAGGTCAATTTCGGTCGGCCCTGCTTAAGTTGGAGACGCTCTTCCGAGTCTGGGCCGTTTTGACTGTCTTCTTCGCCTTGACCTTTCGAGACCTGGAACTCGCCAGCTTACGCGGCGCCGGCTCCGGATCTGTCCACGCCCGTTGCACACTGGCCTCGAGCTGGTCCTGGCGGGCGCGGACCCAGGGCGAGTAGTGCTTCTCGGTGATCTTCACACTTGCGTGGCCGAGCAGGATAGAGACCTGATCGATGGGCACGCCGGCAAGCAGCATCTCGACGGCGAACGTGTCGCGGAACATGTGGGGATGGCAGCGCTTTCGGGTTCCATCCGCACCGCAGATGTTGGCCACCCTAAAGAGCCGGCGGTAGGCGCGCTGCCAGTTGGCGACGAAGGTCTTGGGCAGCCCATTGCCGCTCCAGAAGAAATAGCGCGGATTCGGTTTGAGGCCATCGGGGACAGTTCGCAGCATCTCCGCGACGTGTGGCGGCAGGGGCACATAGACCGGCACTCCGGTTTTGGCCTGATATAGCAAGAGCTTGTTGCCGTTGAGGCGCATCCGTTCGAGGGTGACGGCATCGCGGATGCGTAGCCCGCTCCAACGCATCAGCTCTGTCAGCGTGCGGATGCGAACTCCTCGTTTCTCGACATCGTAGGTCTTGCCCTCGTCCTCATCGAGCCGCCCGGTAGCGTCGATGATCTTTGCGTATTCGTCTTTTGGAAAATAGTCGGTAGGCTTCTGGCGGGCGGAAACCCGTCTCATGGCCGCAGTGGGGTTTTCCTTGATCCAGCCCAGACGGACGCAGAACCAGAAAAAGCCCACCACCCGTTCGAACTTTTTCTTCTTGGTCAACGCCTCATTGATCCAAGTTTCCCTCCAGGCGGAGAGATTGCGTGCATCGAGGTCGCGAAGAAACTTGATCTCCTCCTGCTCACAGAACTCAAGGAGCTGGCCCACAAAAATATGGGAGAGTTTCTGGATCGTGGCGTCAGCCAGCTCCCTGGCCTTGGCGTCGCCGATGTAACGGGCGACAGCCTCTTTCACGGTGGGCAGTTCCTTTGCTTTCTTGACGTTTTCTCCGCCCAGGGCGGAGTGCTCATACTTGCGGGCCAGGAGCTCGGCCTGCTCCCAGGAGCGGGTCTTGGCCGACACACGGAAGCGACCCGCCCTTCCGGGCAGGGCTCCGTCGATGTATTTGGGGCAGGAGCAGCGCCTTGATGAGGCATTCGCAGCCTGCGGACAGCCGGGTTTGTGGCGCGCAAACACGAACAACATAGCCAAGAGTATACCAAAAGTTTGGCGCAATCTTGGCGCAGTTCGTGTTGGCTATCCTTTATCTAGTTCATGATAAACGACTTGTTTATGGTGGAGGCGGCGGGAGTCGAACCCGCGTCCGAAATCGCTGTCAGCCAGGAGTGTTCATGCTTTGCCCGGTTCCTTTTGGTTTCGCCTCCGGCACTCAGAACGGACAAGATGCGCCGAAAACTAGTCCGATGATCTCACGGTTGCAACACGGACCGAGCCGCAGCCGCCAGCCTACTGTATGACGTCCGCTCACAGCCCGCAGGCAAAGCCGTGGAAGACGGCAGCTTATTTAATTAAGCTGCAAGTGCCAGATTATCGTTGGCAACTTTGTTTTTGCAGGCGATTACAGGTGCCCACACCCTGACATGACTCCTAAGCCGCAATCGATCCCGTCGAAACCGTGACGCCCCCATGATGCCGGCATCCTGCCCGAGATTCCGGAAAGGTGCCCAGGTGCGAGCCGGGCCAACTGGCTCGTGCTGCATACTCCGATTCTACGCCAATTCCGATTGCGCCGCGGATCGCTACTGCTTCTCCAGATCGATGCTCTCGTACTCATGACGGGCGATTGCGGCACGGATCTGTGCCGGTGTCTTGCCCAGCTTGGTCTGCTGGTAGGCGAAGAAGCCCTCTTTGGCGCAGGTGGAGCACTCGGTGCTATGCGTATTCTCGTAGCAACTGCGCAGGCTGGTATGGCCGAGGGCGCGATCGCAACGGCAGTTGCAGGGCAACTGGTAGAGCACGTTCCCGATCTTGGCCGCCTGCTGATAAACGTGGACCTGCCAGGGATAGCGGAAGTTCTCGCCAGTAAGCTGGGCGCCGGCCAGGATGGGAGGCAGCGCACTCACCTTGAGCGGGGCGGAGGAATGGTAGGCGGGAATATCGTCCGCCGGGTTCGACCACTGTGCATAGCTGGCCACGGTGAGTACAAAGACACCCAAACCCAGAGCCCAGCGGCGGCTAGTCCAGTTTTTCATAGCGAGACTCCCTCCAATTCGCATTCTAACCGGAAGCAGGTTGAAACGGAACCGCAGCGGGCGCATGGTGAAGTGCCCTGTGATTGGCCCAGTCTGCAGGCAAAAAAAGACGGCACGAACGGTCTAGCTGTTCGTGCCGGGAGGCCAGTGACGCAACTTACTTCCAGCTCCGATACGGCAAGTGTTGCCGCCTTCATCACTGGAATATATACACCATAGCATAGATTGGGTTGAAGTCAAATACAAAAATCGAAATTATTTTTCACTCATGGGCCCGCTATCGTTTCGCTGCGCGGGGCATCCAATCTTTGAATGGCGATCAGTCAGAATTCCAGAAGCAGTCCGGGCGAAGGACCTTTCAGATATGAAAAACACTTTGGAATCTGCAAGTTTCCCAACTTCACAACGAGCCGCGGTGGCTCCGTCTCGCTGGCTGAAACTGGGTGTTGTTGCGGCGGCTTCGGCGTTTGCCGGCGGTCTGGCGGCTGCCTGGTGGTACCGGAAGACCCTGACGAAGCTGCGGGACGCTGAACAGGACCACTCAGATTCACATTTTGGGATTTCTGAAGACAATCCAGCGGACGATCTCTGACCCCGGAAGCCAGACGCGCCCATGGGGCCTCAGGCTTTCGCGCGGGAGAGAGGTCTGATAAACGGCAGGCCAGTTCATTTCACCTGGCCGCCATCCGCATTCCCGAACAGACTGCCGTGCTGGCCTATCCTCTCTCTGCCACATCCTCCAAATGCCTCGAAGCGGCCGCCATCCCGGTGTAATATACCAGCACAGCGACAACCTTCGCGGGGTTTCGATTCCTCCTGCAGTGCGCGAAGCAACACCGGGTGTTCTCGCGCGACGATAGCTGAGGCGGGCAGAAGCAAGGTAGAATAAAGGTGCCACAATAAACCAAGGGTAAGCTTCAACAATGTGGAAAAACAACCGCGACAGGAACTATCGCCGCAACGCGGTGATGCAGGACGCGCGGAGTTGACGGGCATGAAACAATCGTCCTGTGACAACGCGGGAAGAGCGCCGTAGCTGACTTGGCGAGCGAGCGGCGGCCAGGCAATCGATCGAAAGGCGGACAGTTTGGAGCTGGCGGACAAGATACTTGTTACAGGCGGAGCGGGATTTATCGGGTCGAATTTTGTCTTGGACTGGTTTCGCAGCGAGCCGGGGCAGATTGTCAACCTCGATAAGTTGACTTATGCCGGAAACTTGCGGAACCTGGATAGCCTGACCGATGACCCGCGCCACACCTTCGTCCAGGGCGATATCTGCGATCGGCAACTCGTCGGCGATCTTCTGGCAGACCATCGGCCGCGGGCGATCGTTCACTTTGCCGCGGAAAGTCATGTCGACCGCTCCATTTGCGATCCGGGAGAGTTTGTCCAGACCAATGTGCTGGGTACGCTGAATCTGTTGCAGCAAGCACAGCGGTTCTGGAGTGAGCTCGATGAAGCGCAGCGCGCACAATTCCGGTTTCTCCATGTTTCAACCGATGAAGTCTACGGTTCTTTGGGGCCCGCGGACCCAGCCTTCACCGAGTTCACTCCTTACGCTCCGAACAGTCCCTATGCCGCGTCGAAAGCGGGATCGGATCATCTCGTCCGCGCCTACCACCATACCTACGGATTTCCGACTCTGACCACTAACTGTTCTAATAACTACGGGCCCTTTCAATTCCCCGAAAAACTGATTCCTCTGGTGCTCCTCAACGCACTCGAGGGAAAACCGCTTCCTGTCTATGGCGATGGGAAAAACGTTCGCGATTGGCTTTATGTGCTCGATCACTGCGCCGGCATCCGCACTGTTCTTCACAACGGAAGGCTTGGCGAGACCTATAACATCGGCGGGTGGAACGAGAAGACGAATCTGGATGTGGTAACAACCATCTGCGACATTCTCGACGAACTTCGACCGGATGCCGCGATCGGCCCGCGCAGAGATCTCATCACGTTTGTGAAGGACCGGCCGGGGCATGACCGCCGTTATGCCATCGATGCCGGGAAGATTCAGCAGGAATTGGGCTGGGCGCCGCAGACCCGTTTTGAAGATGGCATCCGAAAGACCGTCGAATGGTATCTGGCCAATATGGGCTGGGTAAATGAAGTTCGTTCGGGAGCCTATCAAGAGTGGTTGCAACAGAACTACAGGGGACGGTAAATGGCGCGAAAGGGAATCATTCTGGCGGGAGGGTCTGGGACTCGCCTCTATCCACTTACTGAGTCGATTTCGAAGCAACTCTTGCCAGTCTACGACAAGCCAATGATTTATTACCCGTTGAGTGTTCTTATGCTCGCCGGGATTCGCGATGTACTGGTAATTTCTACGCCTGAGGACACGCCGCGTTTCGCCTCATTGCTGAAGGACGGCCGTCGCTGGGGGCTGAACATCGAGTATGCCGTGCAACCCAGTCCCGATGGTTTGGCGCAGGCCTTTCTGATTGGCGAGCAGTTCCTCGGCGATAGCCCAAGCGCATTGGTGCTGGGCGACAATATCTTCTTTGGATACGCGATGACAGAAAAACTCCGGTCGGCCGCCGCAAGCAGCAGCGGGGCCACTGTCTTCGCCTACCGCGTGAGCGATCCCGAACGCTACGGCGTGGTGGAATTCGACCGCTCTGGACACGCAATCAGCATCGAAGAGAAGCCCCTGAATCCTAAGTCCCCATACGTTATCACTGGACTGTATTTCTACGACAACAATGTCGTGGAGATTGCAAAATCCATTAAGCCATCTGCCCGCGGGGAACTCGAAATCACGGATGTCAACCGGCACTACCTTCAGCGCGGCGATCTGGTGGTGAAGACCCTGGGACGTGGTGTGGCCTGGCTGGATACCGGAACACACGACTCCCTGCTCGAGGCCGGAGCGTTCATTCAGACGATCGAACGGCGTCAAGGGATGAAGGTGGCTTGTCCCGAAGAGATAGCTTATAGAATGAAGTTCATCACCGCAGAGGATACGGCGAAGCTGGCGGAGCCGCTGCGCAAGAGTGGTTATGGCGAGTATCTTCTTTCGATCTTGCGCGAAGATATAGACTAATCATTGATGCGAGGAGAATAGGCGTGCAGCGTGTCGAAACTAGCATTCCAGGGGTGACCGTCCTTCGATCGCCCGTCTTCCGGGACTCTCGTGGATACTTTCAGGAGATATACAACCGGAAAACCTTGATTGAAGTTGGCATCGATCTCGATTGGAAACAGGATAATCTCTCTGTCTCCCAAAAAAACGTGCTCCGCGGACTCCACTACCAGATCGTCGAGCCACAAGCCAAGCTCGTCCGAGTCGTCCGCGGCGCGGTTTTAGATGTCGCCGTCGATATCAGAAAGTCCTCGCTGACTTTTGGCCAGCATGTCTCCGTCGAGTTAAAAGCCGGAGACGGGCAGGCCTTTCTCATTCCTGCGGGCTTTGCGCACGGGTTCGTAGCCCTTGAACCGGACACAACATTCTTATATAAGGTGGATCGATATTATTCGCCAAAGTCGGAGCGAACGATCTTATGGAACGATCCGGCCCTGGGCATTACCTGGCCCGTCTCTGCTGAAGATGCGATCGTCTCTGCCAAGGACCAGCTTGGGGCGCCGCTTGCCACCGCGGAAGTATTTTCCTGAAACAGCGGGAGCCGCCAGGCAGTCGCGCCCTATCGAGTGATGCAGGACTGATACTCCTGTCAACCGAAGAGCAAATCAATAACGTGCTCAAAGCTCGCACCGGCAACCGCGGCGTCTAGAGCCTGTTATGAACTTTTTCGCCCGTAAACTCAATGGAACCGGCCTGGCCTTCGCAAAGTAACTGGGATTCAGGGGAAACCGTGAATGCATTCCGTGCCACATCTCGCGAACAGTGCATTTTACGCGGGTTTTGAGCATTCGGGCAACGCGTGCCGCTCCTCAAAGTTAATAACAGGATCTAGGTGGCTGTCAGCGAGTCGTAGCCGATGGCCAGCGATCCGGGGAGAATCGCTAGGACAGCGCCGCCACGGACGAGCCGCCGGTCTGCACCGTTGCGGTGAGCGCGACCACGCTGCCCACGCGACTGACGTAACCTGTGTGCCGCCCGAGTTCACCGCCAGAGATGAAATTGCCAGCGCCCGGCCCTGCTCCGCCGACGTATTCAGCCCTGCGGGAACGCCGGTCCCGGCCACGCCATCGGTGGTCTCGACGACGCTGCCGCTGATGTAGCCTTGACCCTGCGCAAATCCAGCGGTACTGTATGCCGCTTCGAGCAGACATCCTGAGGGCAAGGTCAATTCGCAGCCCGCCTCTTCGCATCAGCGCAAACTGGATTTCGCCGGGACCGAGAAGTGAGCAGTTTCCCCTGAAGCAAGCGGAAGGGTAACGGAAATCCGGGCCCCGCCGCTTTCGCGATTCGAAGCTGCAACCGTCCCGCGGTGGGCGCGCGCGACAGCATCGATAAAGGCCAGTCCGAGTCCGTGCCCGTTCGAATCCCGGCCCTTCACCCGGCGCTCGAAGATATGTTCCAACACCTCCGGATCGAATCCCGGACCGTCGTCTTCGAGGATTAACGATGCGGCATCCTCGTTGCCCCGCAGTTCGATCGTGAGGGTGCAGGCGGGGGGCAGGTGCTTCAACTCATTGTCAAGGAGATTGGCGACCATGCGGTGAACAAGCGCCGCATCGGCGAAGATTGCAACCGGCCCGCCGCTGAACAGCTCGACATGCAATCCCCTCTCCGACATGGATGGTTCGTAGAGATCGATCATGACTCTGAGCAACTCGTCCAGGTCGATCGTGCTGCGCGTAAGCCGGAGCGCATCCGCCTTGGCCTCGGCAACATCCAGCGACTTGTTGAGAAAGTCGGTCAGCCGGTCCAGTTCGTCGATGGCGGAGACAATCGGCTCGGTCTGCTCCCCATCCGTGGCTGTTGACAAGGACATTTCGAGCTTTCCGCGGATAGCCGTCAGGGGACTGCGCAGATCATGGGCCAGAGAATCCGTGATGGTATGCAACTGGTGCATGGAACTCTCGATGCGGTCGAGCATGCGATTGAGAGTGAGGGCCAGGTGGCTGACTTCGTCGTTGCGTCTGGTGGTGGGTACTCTCGCGTTGAGATCGGAATGGCCGATTCTCGATGCGGCTTCGGTGATCTCGCGAACGTGGCTCAACATGCGCCGCGTGGAAAGAAAGACAATGCCGAAGCCCAGCAGAACGATCGCCATCCATAGCAGCAGGAAGCGCAGGCGCAGGCTTTTGAGCACCCGCAACTCATCCCGTTCTGAAAGGCCAAGAAAAATATGGCTGCCATCGCCGATGCGGATCGAAGCCACGCGAAAGGGCACTGCGAATCCGGGGACACGCAGGTCGGCCGGATGGTCCGAGGGAACTCCGCCCGCCTTGATGGCCCGCAAGTGATCCTCGCCGCTTCCCGCGCCGACCCACAGCTTGAGAGAACCGTCCCCGCCGGATTGAAGAAAGAACACCGAATCGCTGGAGCCGCTCTCCGAGGCCGGCTTGTCGGGCACCTCTCTGGCCGCCAGTTCCGCCACTTCTCCCACGACGCGGTCATAGAGGGCGTCCTTCGGCGTCCGCTCGGCGACATCGCCCAGCACCTCCACTTCGCCCGACAGCCACGCATCGGTGCGGCGCTGAATGTCGCCAGCGACAAAGCTTTGAAGAAACACGAACACCACCATGGTTCCGCAGGCGAAGGCAAGGGTCGCCCATAGCGAAATGCGCCACGCGGCGCTGCGCATTCGCGGCCTACCTGTCCTTGAGGACATAGCCCACACCTCGCATGGTTCGAATCAGCGGCTGCTGCCCGATGCCGTCGACCTTGCCGCGCAGCCTGTAGATATGCACGTCGACCACATTGGTGTCGGGCTGGATGCGCATGCCCCAGACCTTGTCCAGAATCATTGAACGCGTGACCACGCGCCCGGCATTCCTGCACAGGTATTCCAGGAGGACGAATTCCTGCTGGGTCAGTTGCAGGACCTGTCCGCCGCGCGATGCCTCCCGCCGCAAGAGATCCAACTCGAGGTCCAACACGCGTAGCCGCGTTGCCTCGCTGGCCGCCGGGCTGTTGCGCTTGAGCAGGTTGCGCAGGCGCGCCAGCAACTCAGCCAGCGCGAAAGGCTTGGTGAGATAGTCGTCTCCGCCCTGCTCCAGTCCTCGCACACGATCGTCCACCGAGCGGCGCGCAGAGAGAATCAACACGGGCGCCCGCACACCCAGTTGACGCAAGCGAAGGATCAAAGTGATTCCGTCCTGATCGGGCAGCCCAAGATCGACAATCAGGATGTCGAACAGGTTGTCGACGGCAAGCCGCTCGGCCGTCTTTCCATCCGGCGCCGCTTCCACCTCGTATCCCGCTTCTTCAAGCGAACGGCGCAGGAAACTCTGGATATCGATCTCGTCTTCCACCAGCAGGAGGCGCATGAAGGGATATTAGTGCATTTACATTGTTCTTTAACAGAGCTTCTTTTCGGCTTTATCGTCCATTTCTAAAAAAATCGCGAGTTATACCAAGATGAACGAGTTGTCATCTGGGCGTTCACTTTCGGTCATCTCTCGTATCTATGCTTGGACGCAGGCTTTATGAAAGCAGTTGTGCAACGAACCCCCTGGGAAGATGAACGAAACGTCATGCAAACATGCCCGATTCCGCGCTTTCCAAAACACGCATCAGTTCGTCTGAAAGGTAATTTGAAACCCGCAGGGCCCGGTTGTCGCGCGGCCCGCCGCTCCAGCACGAGAAAACCGTCCGAATCTCAACGATAGCGAGGGGCAAAGTGCAGCCGGCGAATGTGATGGATCAATTGGACACGAGTTTTCTTGCGAATGCGTTCAGCGCTTCTTTGCCGCTGCCCGCCGCTCTCGATCCGAACTTCGAGGACGCGCTTCGTCATGTGCTCGACAACCCCGGCAGCCTGGTCCGCCCCAAGCTGGTCTTTCAGATGGCGACCGCATACGGACTGGACCCCGTCCACGCCCAGGAACTCGCCATTGCCCTCGAGTACTTCCACACTGCATCTCTTCTCTTCGACGACCTGCCGTGCATGGACAATGCATTGGAGCGGCGCGGCGCTCCGTGTACTCATCTTGTGTTTGGCGAGGAAGGCGCCATCCTGGCCGCGCTTGCCTTGATCAATCGCGCTTACGCGCTCGCTTGGCGCGCAGTTGCCGGTTGTCCGCAGACCAGGCAGGCACAGGCGCTGAGCTTCATCGAGAATTGTCTTGGTGTGGCGGGGCTGCTCAACGGGCAGAGCCTCGATCTCCATTACTCCGCGCTGCCTCACACCCGGCAGACGACCGAGCGCATTGCGCGGGGCAAAACGGTTTCGCTGATTCGGCTGACCCTGGCATTGCCGGCCATGCTCGGCGGCGCCTCGGCCCGCGATCTCCAGCAGATCGAGCGGATCTCCATCTTCTGGGGTCTCGGCTATCAGATCGTGGACGACCTAAAGGATGTGCTTGAGAACGCGGCGCAAACCGGAAAGACAGCAGCCCGCGATCTCCTGCTCGACCGTCCAAACAGCGCGGCGGTCATTGGAATTCGCGGCGCCGTGCAGCGCCTCACGCGCTTCATCGATCTGGGAGACGGCGTGCTGCGCTGTCTTCTTGTCTCACGGCCCGAACTGGAGTTCCTGGAAAGGTTGCGCCGCGAACTCCAGCAGGAGCTTGCGCGCGTAACACGAAACTCCTGCGCGCTGGAGGAGAGAGGCACGCCGTGATCTTCCTCAAGCTGATTGTGACCAACCTGCGCAGGCATGGCATCCGCTCGCTGATCAGCGTGGCCGGAATCGCCTTCAGCGTCGCCGCAATGCTGACTGTGGTGACGATTCTGCAAGGCGCCATCGGCATGTTCTCCAGCATTCTCTCCAGCGACAGCGAGATGATCGTCTTCGAGCGGGATGTTTCCGACCTCTTCTTCAGCAATGTTCCCGCGGAGGCGGCCGGGCAGATTTCCTCCTGGCCGGCCGTAGAGCGCGCGAATCCGGTGCTCTTCGGGATCGTCTCCAGCGCCGGTCACCCGATCATTACCTGCTTTGGCGTGACGCCCGCAGATGCGCGCATTCAGAAGGCTGTTTGGCTCCAGGGCGATCGCCGCAGCTTCGCGCAAGATGCGGAGGACGTTGTGCTGGGCACGCGCGCTGCGGAGTTTCTCTCCGCATCCCTCGGCAGCCGCGTTCAAATCGGCCATGCTACTTTTCACGTCGTCGGCGTGCTGAAAACGGCCAACGGCTTTGAGGATGGCGGAGTCTTCATGCCGCTCGCATCCGCACAGAGCTTCTTCCACAAAGAAGGAACTTCTTCCGTGATTACGGTCAAGCTGCGCAACAAGGACGATGCCGCCGCTTTCAAGAAGATGGTCAGCGCCAGGTACCCGAACCTGATCGCTCTGGAGGATGCGGAGTTTACGCGCTCTTACTCGCAGTTCAGGATTCTCAAGGCCACTGCCTGGGCGGTCGGCGGTTGCGGACTGCTGCTCGGCGGACTGGGAGTGGCGAACACGATGATCATGTCGGTGTTCGCGCGGATTCGCGAGATCGCCATTCTCCGCGTCAATGGCTTTTCTCACCTGCAGATTGGAGGAGTGATCTTCGGCGAGTCGGCGGTTGTATCCGCTTCAGGAGCAATCGCGGGGCTGCTGATTGGAAGCTGTTTCCTCTACGTGTTGAAGGCGATTCCGGCTCTCGGCGGATACGTGGACCCGACGATTCATCCACTCCTGATGCTGGTGGTGCTTCTGCTGGCCTTGCTTACCGGGATCGCGGGCGCGCTCTATCCGGCCGTCTACGCCATGCGGATTCGCGCGGTGGAGGCGCTTCGATTCGAATGAGACCCGCACTGGAAGACCAAGACAACCCGCGCATCGTCTTGCGCGCGGAAAACCTGTGGAAGAGCTACGACGAGGGGACGGTCGCGGTTCTCAAGGGCGTGGATTGCGAGGTCTTCGAAGGCCAGACGGTGGCTCTCTGCGGACCTTCGGGATGCGGCAAGAGCACGCTGCTGCACCTGTTTGGCGGGCTCGATATGCCCGATCGCGGGCGGGTTTCAGTCAATGCCGTCGCAGTCAACCGGCATCGCAATCTCCTGCGCCTTCTGCGCCACGAAGTTGGTTTCGTCTTTCAGCTTCACAACCTGATTCCCGATCTGACTCTGGCGGAGAACTGTCTTATTCCCACGGTCGCCGCGGGAATCGACCGCCGGATCGCAAAGGCGCGTCTGCTGGAACTCGCGGAGCGCACCGGGCTGAGTCATCGGCTCAACCATCGCATCCAGAAACTCTCCGGCGGAGAGCGCCAGCGCACGGCGATCTGCCGCGCACTGATGAACAGGCCGAAGATCCTGCTTGCCGACGAGCCGACGGGCTCGCTCGATGAGCAAGCCCGCAACGTTGTCTTCAATCTCTTGCTCGACCTGGTGGCCACCGAAGGCGCAACCCTGCTGATGGCCACGCACGATCGCAATCTTGCCGGGCGCTGCGACCGCCTTGTGGAGATGCACGATGGAAAGATCCATGAACATGCACACGCTGGATGAGACGGAATCGCCGCGCCGAAACCCGCAGGCCGTCGCCTGCGCCGCATGGCATAGCCTCTTCTGGCTTGTCTTTGCCAACGCCGTGGGCGTTCTGATCGCGATTCTGCTGCTCATTCCCGCTCTCAACCGGCTGTTGGGCGAGTGGACCTACGGCCGCTGGATGATGGTGCACATGAATCTGGAGCTTTACGGCTGGACCAGCCTTCCGCTGGTGGCCTTTCTCTTCAGGATCTACGGCGCGGACCGCAGCCCAATTGCCAACTGGTGCCGGCCGGTGCTGTGGGTGTGGTCCGCCGCGCTCGGCGTGGGCGTCTTCTCCTGGCTCTCAGGACATTCCAGCGGCAAGCTCTTTCTCGACTGGAGTGGATACGCGCGCGTTTTATTTCCTTGTGCGCTTCTGGCGCTTTGGCTGCTGCTGCTGTTGGCTCTGGCGGCAAACTGGAGCAAAGGGGAAAACGCTGCGGCTGCGCGGGCGGCAAAGCTGGCCGGTCTTGTTGTCCTGCTGGCTGTCCCGTTTGTCCTCTACATTGCCTCCAGCCCCAACTCCTATCCTCCGGTAAATCCCGATACGGGCGGTCCGACGGGCGCAAGCCAGTTGGAGTCCTCTCTGGCCATCGTGGCTGTTCTGCTCATGCTCCCCTTCGGGCTTGCACGTCGCAAGCCGGGGAGATCCGGCATCGTCGCCAGCGGCTGGATCGTTCTGGTCGCGGAGTCTATCCTCTGCGCCGCGCTGGGCCGGGCCGATATCGGCCATCACCGTCCTGCGCAGTTCCTCAGCCTGGGCAGCCTGCTCGTGTGGCTGCCGCTCACGCCCGCTTATTACGCGGCCTTCGAGTGGCGCCGAAACACTCGCCTCTGGCGATTGGCTTTTCTCTGGTGGTGGGTCGCCTTGGTGGTGACCGGCTGGATCTTCTTTCTTCCCGGAGTTCTCGACCACTTCAAATTCACCGACGGACTCGTGGGCCATTCCTTCGTCGCCATGGCCGGTTTTACGTCGAGCCTGATCGTCTTCGTCATGGTGCAGCTTTTGGGCGAGGATGGATGGATCTTCAACCGGATGCGGTCGTTCCTTCTGTGGAACGGCAGCGTCATTGCCTATGTGGTGCTGATGACCGTGGCCGGCTGGCGCGAAGGCTTCGACCCGGCCTTCACCATCGCGCCGGGCATCGCGCGCAACGCTCTCTATATTCTCCGCCTCATCACCGGAATCCTGATGCTCCTTGCCTCGCTGGACTGGCTCGCCGATGCGTCGGCGCTGCTTCGCGAACCGATTCCCGTCTCCACTGAAGTTCCTCGGGAGAAAATCGCATGAACCGTCCAATACTCCTTGGCTATCAATTGCTGACCGGGGTTTCCGATACCTCGACCGGCGCGCTGCTCATCGTTGTGCCGGCGTTGACGCTGCGGCTGATGCACCTGCGTGCGGCATCCGATGCGTCTGTGTACCTCTCGTTCATCGGATCCTTTGTACTGGCCGTCGGTCTCTCCTGCCTCTACGGCGCTTTCCTCGTTTTTCGCAACGGCGGCCGGACAAAGCTGGAAATCGTGTGGTTGCTCACGGCCTTCATCCGCGCCAGCGTCGCCATCTTTGTGATCGGGCAGGTTCTGGTGAGCACGCTCGAAGCCGGATGGCTGACGGTGGCCGCGGCCGATGGAGCCTGTGTTCTGATCCAGGCAATCGGCTTGCGCAAAGGCTGGCTGGCTGATGCGGCGCGCTAGAAAAGGCAGTTCCGGCTGGCAAGGCGCGTGCCTTGTCGCCATCGCCTATGTCTACTTCCTCATCTTCGCCCAGTTCGCATTTCTGAAGCGGCTGGCGAGCCTGGGCGTGGCCGACATGCATCTGAAGGCCGTGATGGCGGCGATGGCCGCGGGCGGAATCCTGCTGAGCCTGCTCGCGCCGCGGCTGAGCCTTTGGCCCTCGGCAAGCCTGCGGCTTCGCGCCGGGCTCGCTGCATCCGGCGCCGCCGCGTTCCTCGCGCTTCTTCCGCTCGGTTTTGCCGCGGCGGCAGCCGTATCGTTTCTCATTGGCGCGAGCCTCGGGCTGCTCACCGTCACCCTGGTCACGCATCTGCGCCGATGGACTGGCGACCACCATCCGCTGCTTGCTGTCGGCGCGGGAACGGGCACAGGCTATCTTGTCTGCAATCTCCCGCCCTTCTTTACCGCTTCGGCTGAAGCGCAGGCTCTGTCGGCGGGCATTCTGTGTCTCGTGGGAATCGGTATCACTCTTCTGCCCGCATCCGCGCCGCTGGAATTCCAGGAATTGCGTCCCCGGCCGGCCGTCTCTTTTTATCGCGTGCTCGGCGGTTTCACCGCGCTGGTCTGGCTCGACTCGGCCGCTTTCTTCATCATCCAGAACACGCCATCGCTGAAGGCCGGAACCTGGCAGGGCGCGCTTCATCTCTGGACAAATGGCCTGCTCCATCTTGCCGCGGCCCTGGTCAGCGTGTGGATGCTGCGGCACAAGGGACTTTCGCCGGTGCTCATCGCCGCGTTCCTCGCGCTCGGCGCGGCCTGCCTGCTGCTGCTCGATCCAGGCCGCGCCCTGCTCGCTTCGGTCTTCTATCCCATCGGCGTCTCGCTTTACTCCGTCGCGCTGGTCGCGTATCCATCGCTACTGGCTCCCGCTGCTTCCGCCGCGGAGCGGGGCCGGATGGCAGGATGGATCTACGCAATCGCAGGCTGGACAGGCTCCGCGATGGGCATCGGCATGGGCCAGAATCTCGGCCATGTGCCTCCCATCTTTGTCGCCGCTGCCGGCGCGGCCGTTTTGTTGCCGCAGTTCTTCGCGCCTTTTCGCCGGCGCACTCGCGAACTGGCGCTCACGGTCTTCGTGATTCTCGCGGCGCTCTTTCTCGATCGGATTCTCCGCGCGGACCATGCCTCGCCGCAACTCGCTCAAGTGGAGCGCGGGCGCCAGGTGTATATCTCCGAGGGCTGCATTCACTGCCATTCCCAATATGTGCGGCCCAATTCTCCCGATGTGCTGATGTGGGGCCCTGTCGAGACGATTGAAGAACTCCGCCGCGAGCGTCCGCCGCTGATCGGGAACCGGCGGCAAGGCCCGGACCTTGCGGAGGTTGGCGGACGCCGTTCGCCGTTGTGGCTCAAGGCGCACTTCTTCGATCCGCCTGAAGTGAGCGGAGCTTCGATCATGCCTTCGTACGGTTTTCTCTTCCAGGATGAACGGGGCGACGATCTTGTAGCCTATCTCGAAAGCCTGCGCGGCGACGGAACTCAAGAACACCAGAATGCTGAAAAGCTCTGGCAGCCTTCCTCCGCGGCCGTCGCCGGGGCCGACGCCAAACAGGGCGAGCGGCTTTTCCAAAGTTACTGTGCAACATGCCACGCTGCCGGCGGGCGCACGCGCTGGCAGGCGCACTTCAAAAAGTATCCTCCCGATCTCACCGTCGGACCGTTTCTTTATCTCTCGCCTTCGGATTCCCGGAAGCAGCGCATGATCCGTCTTGCGCAGATCGCCAAATTCGGCATCCCCGGAACCGACATGCCGGGACATGAGTATTTGTCCGGCAGAGACATAGCCTCCATCGGTCTTTGGTTGTCGCAAGTCATCGCGCAGCCGGATCGAGAACCATAAGCACCCACGCACACAGGAGACGAACCATGAAGATGCATGCACAAGCCTTCTTCCTCACCATTCCGCTCGCGCTTGCCCCTGCGGCGTTCGCACAGCATCAGACCTTCACCGTCAATCCGGATGCAAGCCAGGTCGGCTTCACTCTGGGCGGCAACACGCATCACGTCCAGGGGACTTTCCACGTGCAGAGCGGGTCGATCGACTTCGACCCCGAAGCACAGAAGATCTCCGGCTCGGTGATCGTCGCGGCCGCCAGCGGCAACAGCGGCGAACCGGGCCGCGACAAGAAGATGAACAGCGACGTTCTTGAAACCGCGCGCTTTGCCGAAGTGGCATTTGTGCCCAGCAGCTATCGGGGAACCATCGCACCGGCGGGCGATTCCACTATCGAGATCTCAGGCATCTTCACGCTGCATGGCACACCGCACGACCTGACGCTTCCCATGCAGATTCATATCGACGGCGCCAACCTGACGGCGAAAGGCCGCTTCACGGTTCCCTACGTCAAGTGGGGGCTCAAAGATCCCAGCATCTTCATCCTCAAGGTGGCGAAAGAAGTTGATATCGACCTCACGTTGAGCGGCCGTTTGACCCGCTGAAGCCGCCGGTACAAGCACACCGGCCGCTGCCACTCTTGCGATGAAATGGGGCCGCCATCGCGCGATGACGGCCCCATGCGGGTCTGGGAGAATGGCAACCCGACGATGGTCGCTCGGGAGGTCTTTTGTGTTTGGCCAACCCAAGACCAATCCATATTAAGAATGGGCGGCTCTGTGCTGGCCGGTCGGCCGTTGTCGCAGACTCGCTACTGCTGCGCCCTCCGATGCACAACATTGCACGCGTCGCTGCTTGCGCCGCGCTTGCTCCAATCGCTACGCTTGCAGTGAATCGAGGCCCGTTGCAACGCTGGCGCCCCTCCGCAATTTGATATCCCGCATGGGCGGCTGGCCGAAAAACCGGCTGTACTCCCGGCTGAACTGGCTTGGACTTTCATAGCCGACCTCGAAGGCTGCACTCGCGGCATCCAGACCGTCGGTGAACATGCGCACGCGCGCCGTGTGCAAGCGAAGCTGTTTCTGGTATTGCAGTGGGCTCATCGCGGTCAGAGAGCGGAAATGATGGTGCAGCGTGGAGACGCCCATCTGCGCAACCGACGCAAGTTCCTCCACGCGCAAGGGCTTGGCGTAGTTATCTCTCAGCCACGCGACGGCCTTGGCTGTCCGATTGCTTTGTTCGCCCAGCGTGGCGATGCCGCGGAGGTGCTTGCCTTGCGGTCCGCGCAGCAGGCGGTAGATGACTTCCCGCTGAATCAGATTGCTGAGAAATGGAATATCCTGCGGTGCGTCAAGAAGATCGAGCAACCGGAAACATGCGTCCAGCAGTTCGACCGAGGTTTCTCCGACAGCCATGCCGCGCGTGCCCGAAACCGCTTCCGGCACATGGAACTCCTCCTGACTGAGAATCTCGCGAACGGTCGGCATTTCGAGCTTGATCATCAATCCCAGGATCGGTTCTTCCTTCGATGCTTTTGTCACCTGGCTGACCACCGGCATATCGATTGAGGTCAACAGGAATGTGGACTCGTCGCACATCAGCGTTGTCCCGCCAACGTTGATGCGCTTTTCTCCCTGAACGAAGACAATCAGCTCAGGCTCGTAGGCCGCGGAAGTGCAGTCCGTCGGAGCACTTTTGCGATAGAGGCTCAAGCCCGGAACGGCGGTTGCCTCTTTGCCATCCGAAGGGATGTGGGCAGCGATCTTGCGAGCCAACTCGGCCCGCATCGCAACCGCCTGTGATCGGGATTCTCCGCTTGCACCCTTCTGTTTTGCCATGGGAATTCCGCTTGACTCCTTCATGTTAAGCCTACCGCCGAATCTGTTTTTGTGTGCACAAAAAACTGCGGGTCTAGAGAATTAGGCAAGAAACAGGAAGGATTGTGATACCGCTCAAAGAACACCCCAGCCTATTCTTTGGACTGAGACGGAGTGCGATGCAAGACTGTTCGCCTTGCGTCTCACACATCGGCCGGGAAGGCCAAGAGGTGACTTGATGTACAATGCCAAAGCTTACTCGGCCGCGAGCGCGACATCGCGGCTTGCTTCCGCCACCATCGTGCGTCGCGATCCAACTGAAACCGACGTCCAGTTCGAAATCCTCTTCTGCGGCGTCTGCCACTCCGATCTTCACCAGGTTCGCAACGAGTGGAGCGGCGTAATGCCAACCGTCTACCCCTGCGTCCCCGGCCATGAGATCGTCGGCCGCGTCACCAAGGTTGGCTCCGCAGTTTCCAAGTTCAACCCCGGCGATCTTGCCGCGGTTGGCTGTCTGGTCGACTCCGACGGCACCTGCCCCGCGTGCCAGGCCGGACTTGAACAGTTCTGCCGGAATGCGACATTTACCTACAACCTGCCCGACAAGCATTTGGGAGGAGTCACCTATGGCGGCTACTCCGACAGCATCGTCGTCGACCAGCGATTCGTCCTCCACGTGCCCGCGAATCTTGATCTCGCCGGGGCCGCTCCCCTGCTCTGCGCCGGAATCACGACGTATTCGCCCATGCGCCACTGGGGCGTTACCAAGGGCAAGAAGGTCGGCGTCGCAGGTCTTGGCGGACTGGGCCACATGGGCGTGAAGTTTGCTCATGCGCTCGGCGCCCACGTGGTTGTCTTCACCACCTCGCCCAGCAAGAAGGAAGACGCGCTCCGCCTCGGAGCCGATGAAGTCGTCCTCTCCCGCAATGCCGACGAGATGCAGAAGCACGCCGGCAGCTTCGACTTCATTCTCGACGCCGTCGCCGCCGATCATGACATCAACGCCTACATCAACCTGCTGGGCATCGACGGCAACATCACTCTGGTCGGCGCGCCGGAGAAGCCTCTCCCGGTCTCGGCCTTCAGCCTGATCATGGGCCGCCGCAGCCTCTCTGGATCGCCCATCGGCGGTATCGCCGAAACCCAGGAGATGCTCGACTTCTGCGGCCAGCACAACATCACCGCCGACGTCGAGGTCATCCCCATCCAGAAGATCAACGAAGCCTACGAGAGAATGGTGAAGTCCGACGTGAAATATCGCTTCTCCATCGACATGGCTTCTCTCAAATCCGAGTAAACAGGCATGTGTTTTTCAGGGCTGGCGGCGCGTTCGGCGAGTTGAAGAGGCAGGAGCGCGCCGTCGGTCTGCCCTGAGACCAAAAGGAGCAAGATATGACAGAAAAAATCCATCCGACCGGTGCAGAAAAAGCCATTGGCAGTTTCTCCCCCAAGCTTGTGAGCCTGACCGACGATGTCCTGTTTGGGGATGTGTGGGAGAGACGCGCGCTTTCCAAGCGTGATCGCAGTCTTGCTACCATCACGGCTTTGATCGCTCTGCGCGCTTCAGAACAACTTCCGTTCCATCTGAAGGAAGGCGTCAAGAACGGCCTGACGCAAGAAGAAATTGTGGAACTTATCACCCACATGGCTTTCTACACCGGATGGCCGAGCGCCATGTCCGCAATCACTGTGGCAAAGAAAGTCTTCGAAGAAGACAAACAGTAGCCACGGGATTTGATTTGAAGCGGTTCGGACCCAAACAGTCCTGAAGAGGGAATAGGAGATACAAATGCAGAAGCGCACGTTAGGTAAGGATCTGGAAGTCTCTGCTCTCGGCCTCGGCTGCATGAGCATGAGCTCGGCCTATGGTCCGCCAGCCGACAAGGGCAAGATGATCAAGCTGCTTCGTACCGCCTATGACCTTGGCGTAACCCATTTCGATACGGCCGAAGCTTATGGCCCCTTCGCGAACGAAGAACTGGTAGGCGAGGCGCTCCAGCCGATCCGCGACAAAGTGGTGATTGCCACAAAATTCGGATTCGATATCGATCTTGAGACTGGCGAGCGCCGGGGTGGGACCAATAGCCGGCCCGAGCACATCAAGCGTGTGGCCGATGCTTGCCTGAAGCGTTTGCGGACCGATTGCATCGATCTCTTCTATCAGCACCGTGTCGATCCTGACGTGCCGATTGAGGACGTGGCAGGAGCGGTCAAGGAGTTGATTGCTGAGGGCAAGGTCAAACACTTCGGGATGTCGGAGGCGGGGGTTCAGACAATTCGCCGGGCGCACGCGGTCCAACCGGTCACCGCGGTGCAGAGCGAGTACTCGCTCTGCTGGCGTGGTCCGGAGGCCGAACTTCTGCCTGCCCTGGATGATCTCGGTATCGGCTTCGTGCCGTTTAGCCCTCTTGGTGCAGGCTTCCTCACCGGCAAGATCGATGAGAACACCAAGTTCGATCCCACCGACTTCCGGAACATCGTGCCCCGCTTTTCGCCCGAGGCGCGCAAGGCCAATATGGCCCTGGTTGACCTCGTCAAGGCCGTCGCAGAACGCAAAGGCGCGACGCCGGCACAAGTCGCACTCGCCTGGCTGCTGGCGCAGAAGCCGTGGATCGCACCGATTCCAGGAACCACCAAGCTGCATCGGTTGGAGGAAAACCTCGGTGCGGTGAACGTCGAGTTGACCGGGGACGACCTCAAGCAGATTGACACAGCCACGTCAAAAATCACTCTGAAGGGCGCTCGGCTGCCAGAAGCCGCGCTCAAAATGACGGGCCGCTAGCGATCGGCTGGCTGCTTTTCTTTCGTGAAGGAGAGAGTCGCAATGCAAAAGCGCAAACTTGGAAAGAGCGATCTTGAAGTCTCCGCACTCGGCCTCGGCTGCATGAGGATGAGCGCTGGTCACGGCCCAGTGGCTGGGACTAGGCACGAGATGATCGCGGTCATCCGCGGAGCGGTCGAGCGTGGCGTTACACTCTTCGACACGGCCCAGGTCTACGGCCCATTTGTAAACGAAGAACTCGTGGGTGAAGCCCTTGCTCCCCTCCGCGACCAGGTGGCGATCGCCACCAAGTTCGGATTCAAATTCGAGTCCGAGAAAGATCCGCATCCAACGGGGCTGAACAGCCGGCCGGAGTACATCCGGCAGACCGTGGAGGCCTCGCTGAAGAGACTCCGCGTCGATACGATCGATCTGCTCTACCAGCACCGCGTTGACCCGGAGGTGCCGATCGAAGACGTCGCAGGCGCGGTGAAGAACCTTATTCAGCAAGGCAAAGTAAAGCATTTCGGCCTCTCCGAAGCAGGAGCGCAGACGATCCGCCGCGCACACGCCGTTCAGCCGGTGACGGCGCTGCAAAGTGAATACTCGCTCTGGTGGAGGCATCCGGAAGAGGAAATCCTGCCGACGCTCGAAGAGCTCGGAATTGGCTTCGTTCCCTACAGCCCTCTAGGCAGGGGATTTCTTACCGGGGCGATTACCGAGAACACGCAGTTCGACCAGGAGGACAACCGCGGCGGTTTCCCTCGCTTTGCTCCTGAGGCCCGCAAGGCGAATCGAGCTCTGATTGATCTGATTGGCGCTATCGCCGCGCGGAAGAAGGCGACGACTGCCCAGATTGCCCTGGCCTGGCTGCTGGCGCAGAAACCCTGGATCGTGCCCATCCCAGGCACCACCAAACTGCAGCGCCTCGACGAGAACATCCGAGCAACGGCCCTCGAACTTACCCCGGACGATCTGCGGGAGATTGACAGCGTTACTTCAACATTCGCCGTGCAAGGCGCTCGCTACCCCGATAACCTTGAGGCCATGACCGGCCGCTGAGCGCCGCCAATCCGATGACATCGCAATGGCTTCGCCCACAACAATCAGCAAAGAGAAGGAGAAACACAATGCAAAAGCGCACATTGGGAAAGAGCAATCTTGAAGTATCGGCCCTCGGGCTCGGCTGCATGGGCATGAGCTTCTCTTACGGGGCGCCCAAAGACAAACAGGAAATGATCGCTCTTCTTCGTGCGGCCGTGGAACGCGGCGTCACCTTCTTTGACACGGCGGAGGTCTACGGCCCGTTCACGAATGAAGAGCTTCTGGGCGAGGCCCTCTCCCCGTTCCAGGGGCGGGTGGTCATCGCCACCAAATTCGGGTTTAATCTCAATCCCGACGGAAGCCCCGGCTGGCAGGGTCTCAACAGCCGGCCGGAACGCATCAAGCAGGTTGCGGAGAACTCGCTCAAGCGTCTGAAGATCGATGCCATCGATCTCTTCTATCAGCACCGGGTAGACCTGGACGTGCCCATCGAGGACGTAGCGGGTGCTGTGAAGGAGCTGATTCAGGAAGGCAAGGTGAAGCACTTCGGCCTCTCAGAAGCAGCCGCAAAGACGATCCGTCGCGCCCACGCCGTCCAGCCTGTGACAGCGGTACAGAGCGAGTATTCGCTGTGGACCCGTGGCCCGGAAGCGGAAGTGCTGCCAACTCTCGAGGAACTGGGCATCGGCTTCGTTCCCTACAGCCCGCTGGGCAAGGGCTTCCTGACGGGAAAGATGGACGAGAACACCACCTTCGCCAGCAACGACTTCCGCAGCACGCTGCCGCGTTTTACCCCGGAAGCCTTGAAGGCGAACCAGGCTCTCGTCGATCTGCTGGCCACGATCGCAGAGCAGAAGAAGGCGACACCTGCCCAGATTGCTCTGGCCTGGCTGCTGGCTCAGAAGCCGTGGATCGTTCCCATCCCTGGCACGACGAAGCTGCATCGCCTGGAAGAGAACATCGGAGCGGCCGCGCTCGAACTGACGGCCGACGACCTGCGCGAGATTGAAAGCGCCGCGGCCAAGATCGAGGTGCAAGGAGCCCGCTACCCCGAGGCCATTGAGAAGATGACAGGCCGCTAAGTCTCTAAGCGCTTATTGTTGTACGAACTGGGTGTCCCACCCTCGGCGTATCTTTGTTTTTGCGCTTAGGGTGGGATACAAATGCACTTTATTTCAGCACAACAGGGAAGAAACTCCGCGTTGGCGCTGGACGATGGAAAGCGAGCGCGAACTCGCTCAGTTGGAGAAAGTGAAATGAGCAAGAAAGTACTGATTCTTTCATCGAGTCCCAGAAAGAAGGGCAACTCGAATGCCTTATGCGACCGGTTCATGGAAGGCGCAGCCGAAGCCAATCATCAAGTTGAAAAAGTGGTGTTGGCGGAAAAGAAAATTAACGTCTGCACGGGCTGCTATGCCTGCCGGGGCAACGGAAAATGCGCGCAGAAGGACGACATGGCGCAGATCCTCGACAGCATGATGGCGGCCGACGTGATCGTGATGGCGACGCCGGTCTACTTCTACACCATGTGCGCCCAGATGAAGACCGTGATCGACCGGACCGTGGCACGGTACACGAAGATCGCCAACAAGGAGTTTTATTTCATCGTGACCGCGGCGGACAGCAACAAGGCAGCCCTGGAGCGAACCATCGAGGGCTTCAGGGGATTTACTTCCTGTCTGCCGGGAGCGAAGGAAAAAGGCATCGTGTATGGCGCGGGGGCATGGGAGATCGGCGACATCCTGACCAGCCGTGCCATGAAACAGGCGTATGAAATGGGCAAGGCGCTATAGATAGTCCCTGCTCACCGCTTCGCGCGATTCAGGCAATTGGACAGTCCGATCGGAAAACACCAAGAGAGGAATTCAAGAATGGAAATCAAACGAATCGGTTCCACGCCTTCCGGCAAAGGACCGGCGGATTACTTCACGGGCACGGTGCGCGTCGACATGTTGTTTGACGCGCCCGATCCCGCACGCATTGTGGGCGCCAGCGTCACCTTCGAGCCCGGCGCGCGTACCGCATGGCACACGCATCCGCTCGGCCAGACGCTGATCGTCACCTCCGGCTGCGGCCGGGCGCAACGATGGGGCGGTCCCATCGAGGAGATTCGCCCAGGAGACGTGATCTGGTTTGCGCCGGGTGAAAAGCACTGGCACGGCGCGGCGCCAACGACAGCGATGACCCACATCGCCATCCAGGAGAAGCTCGATGGCAAGACCGTCGATTGGATGGAGCAGGTCAGCGACGGGCAATATCAGGCATAATCCTGCTGTCTGAATTGTTGTCTGCAGATTAGAGCCCCACGCGCGGCTCAATGAGATATGCCTCCCATCGTCAGCCTCTGCATGGACGGAATCAGGCGCTTGCACCGGTCTTCTGACCCTGGGGCGCCCGCAGGCGCAACCAGCAGTAAAGGGGCCAGGCATGGGCGTGCGCGCACCAGACCATGTTCTCTGACAGCCCATTGGTCTTGACGAGCGACGAGTCAAGGGAGTCGGAGGCTGTCCATTGGCCCGTCCAATATCCGGGGAAAGTGCGTGCATAGTGGTCGAAGGTCATCCGGCGCAAAAGGCCCTCTGCGGCCTTGGGATCGAATGTGGCGACGCCAAGAACAAGGGGACCGTTGAGCGCGTACCAAAAGCCGCCATTTTCGCGGGTGCCGGCCGGAGTACCGGGCTGCTGGACCGGGGTTTCGATCTGCCGGGGCCCCATGGCTTCGTTCACAAGCAGCCGGCGTTCCACCTCCGCAAAGAGCCGGTGCTTTCTTTCTCCGTTGAACTCGGGAATGAGCAAGGCAAAGCCTTGCGGCTCAAGCCACATCTCGTTTTCTCCCAGGGCGCTGGCGTACGAGGTCCAGGCCCGGCGGGGAAAGGTGCGGTCGCCGAGGTCCTTCATCCAGGAGCCCAGGAGCTGAGCCCGGTATTCACGCATGGCCCCCGCCAGATCAAGAGCGGCTGGTTCCTGCGCGGCATCGAGAACATGGGCCAGGTCGCCGAGGATGACGATCGCCATGGCGGAGTTCATGTGGCTCTCGCCCTCCTCGAACATGCGGTTGTAAGGCATGGTGGTGGGCCAGAAGAAGAACATGTCGTTCCAGTCGGAGTTCCAGCGGCGAACGATGCCGTGCGGGCCCACACCAATGCGATCGCGAAGGAAGAGAAAGGCCTGGCGCACGTGAGCGAGGCCGGTGTCGCGGCCCGAGCAGTCGCGCGGGTAGTACTCGATCTGGTCGCGCAGCACGGAGACGTCGTGGGTGACGCGCAGGTATTCGGCGAGCAGCAGAAAGAAGAAAAGCTGCTGGTCGCTGGTCTGCTGGGCGCCGCTTGGGGACCAGCCGAAGCCCTCGTCGTTGAGCTTGATTTCACCGTCGGGAACGGTCCGCTTCATCAGATAGCGGAGCACGGAGCGGGCCACGGCGGGGTTGGTATGGCACAGAGGCAGCGCGTGCTGGGCGAGATCCCGGCTCGATGCAAAGATGCCCCATGTGTAGTCGTAGACGGTGCCTTGAGGGACGACAGTCTCGTTGTAGTACTCGCGCCAGGTGGCCATGGCTTCCAGCGCGGCGGCGTTCCACTGCATCTCGCGGCGGAGGACTGCGTCGGACTCGCTCGCGAAGGCTGGGATCGCTTTGCGCCAGGCTGCCGCAAAGGCCGATCCCCGCTTGGGTAGATGCGGCGAGGCAGGGCGAAGACGGGCGGCGAGTGCGGCGATGGCGGAAGGCGAGGCATCGCGCGTGTAGCCGATGATAAAGGTGAGTTCGCGCTCTTCGCCGGGACGAAGGACGCCGCTCCACTGCGCGCCAACAGAGGCTGCGCCGGCGGCGTCGGGCCTTGCAAAGGCCTGGGCATCGCCCGCAACGGAGCGGACAAAGAGAGCGGGTGGATACTGTTCGAGAAGGCACATCTGGCCTGCGGGCGGAAAGGCCAGCTTGCGCCGCGGATGGGGAGTGAAGCTGACTAGAGCGGTCTTGCCGCCGGATGTGCGTGGCGTGTCGGCGGACCAGGCAATATCGTGCCGTTCCACAGCCCAGGGAGAGAAGATTTGCTGATAGCGGGCCCGGCAGGATTCGCTATAGCGGATATCGAGGGGGTCTGATCCGGTATTGCGCAGGCAGACCTGCACGAGAAAGGCGGATGCCCCTTCAGAAAGCGCGGTCGAGGGCGGAACGGATAGGACGCGGCTGACTTGGAGCGCGGGGCTGAGGGTATAGTCGTACCGCGCAAAGCCAACTCCGAAATGCTTTGCGGCAGCGAGCGCCGCGGGGGCGTCCACGCCAATAAGCTGGTGAGTGCGGCCGGCAGCTTCGACAGTAGCCTGGTTCGCTCCGCTGTAGCGGGCATCGCCCTGATTCATGCGGCCCCACGCGCGCTCGCCGGTGAGAATCTGATACAGTCCGCTGGCATGCGTGAAAAGCGTCAGGCGGTAGTTGCCGAGCAGAAAGAGAGGGTCGTCCGGGAGCAGGGCAGAGTTGTTCTCGGTGGGGCTGTTGGGAAATCGCAAAGCCCCGGTATAGCGATAACAGGGCAGGCCGGCCTCGTCGTCGAGCCACTCGCCGACCGGGGATTCCTCCGCCGCGGTCCATCCGGGAAGCACGGAACTGGCGGCAAGCGCTCCGGCGCCCGCAAGGAATCCGCGTCTGGTCAAAGACTTGTCATCAACGAGGCCCGAAAAGGACATGCGATTTCACCTCATCCTCTTTGCGCGATTTGCGTCGGGAGAATTCTATCAGCGAAGAGAGGACGGCGGTTTCAAACTGTGCATGCCAGACCGGCGCTGCTTTGTCTTGAGCGGGGTGCCGCTTTCATCCATGCCGCGCACAGCCGGCAGGACCCCCAGCTACGACCAAGCAATAGAGTGTGGCTGGCGTCCAAACTGCATTGCCGGTGTGAAGGGTGAGCGCGGCTGCCATGAAATCGAGTTCCACAAATTCCGGCGTACGTGCATCGCGACCTGGATTCGGAATCGCATCGACCCGCGCACGGTAATGAAATACGCGGGCCATGCTGATCTGGAAACGACCCGGCGCGCTGGATGCCTGGATCGAGACCTTACCCCAACCGCGGACAATCGCCATGGAGGCGACGATCTTTAGTCGGGTGGATCTACGATCATTTGCTTCCGCACGCCGAGAAGGTGAAGGTGCACACCGCCGTTAGAAGACGATCTTCGCGCTAAGTTGAAAAACGCGGGGGTCGAACGCCTTGGTGGACTTACCGAAAATCGACGTGCTCGAATACGCGCCGTTCGATTGAAGTGCAAGAGCAAGATCGTTATTCGGCAGGTAGAGATTGACATTGTTGAATGCGTTGAATGCGTCCGCGCGGAATTGAAAGATTCTGTTCTCGCCGATACTGAAGTTGCGCCCAAGAGCCAGGTCTGTCGTGGTCTGGCGTGGTCCGCGATAGAAGTCCCTGCTCAGCGTCCCATCCGTTCCCAGCACGGGTTGCGGGAAGACTGTCGGACTGTAGAGCCCGTTAATGAAGTCCTTTTGTTTGAAAGAGGATTTCACTGCGCCATGCATCGGGGCATCCGGGCGGTCATAGAATCCGCTTCCTATACCGCCGCCACCGTCCATGTTGTAGTCGCACCCAAGATCTACCAGTGCACCCGAAGCCTCATGGACTAGCTTGGATGGCGCGGAGCAGTAGGGGCTGAATGGCCGGCCGGATTGTGCGGATATGATGGTCGAGATCTGCCAGTTTTTGTAAAGGCTCGCAACAAAGCCGTTCCGGTTGGAGAACTGGGGCACCCATACTGCGGAAGCTGTGAACCGCCGTGGAATATCCATCTCCGAAAGGCCCCGCTCGCATTTGAGACAATCGGCATCCTCGGCGCCTTCCGAGCCATCTGCGTTGTCCAGAAATGAGCCGGTATTTGTATCGGAGGATGTGTCGAGCCACTTGGACCAACGATAGTTTGCCTGCAAAGTGAACCCCGTTGCCACTTGATGACGGACCTCCGCGGTAAAGGCATTATAGTTGGAACTTACGTCGCTCATCACATAGGTGACGCCGGCCAGGTTTTGATTGATACGTTTTGCCTGACCATTGTTCACCAGCAGATCGCCTTCGAAGCGATTGATATCGTCGCGGCGTTCAAGGTCCATACCATCGGTTCCGACATATCCAAGTTCTACGATCCAACTCTTGGCGACCTCGCGTTGCACGCTTAGGAAATAGCTCGCGCTGTGCTGGGTCTTCAGCTTTGGATCGATGAGCCATGGAGAGATTCGGATCGGGGGCTCGCCTGCCGGCGCTACAACACCTCCCTGTGCATTGAGCGTTGTTTTGAACTCCGGGTTGAATGGCACTGGAATCCCGTAGTCGATGGCGGTTCCGTAGCCGTTTGCCGGCCAGATCACACCCTGGATTGCATATGGCGGGTTAGCGGTTCCACCCATCACAGTGTGTCCGTGAATCGGCTCGTATGCCAGACTAAAGCCCGCGCGAATCGTGCTTTTTCCGTCTCCGAAAGGATCGTAGGCCAGTCCGACACGCGGCGAAAAGTTGAGAGGAGAACCGTGAAAGAGATGGCCGACATGGCCGACCGTCGCATTCGCAAGCTGCTCGTCAACGGTGCTGCCTGTTCCGAATAGGATGGAGGTCAACTCGCCTCGGCGCTCGGAAGGGTCGCCGAAGTAGTCATTGCGCACGCCCAGCGTGAGCGTAAGGCGGTGCGTGACCTTCCAATCGTCCTGTGCGAAGATCCCATATTCATAAAAGGAAAAATCGCGCTCTTGCTCTGCGGGTTCTCCCGTCGCAGGAGTCACGATCAGTGTCTGTTCATAGGGCTGGTCGGCAGCAAAGGTGCTCAGTCCGTTGAAGTAGAACGAACCCGCGGAAGGCTGCCCGAGATTGAAGCCGACAAACTGCTTCCTCCATTCAAAGCCGGCGCGGAGGAGATGATCGCGATGATTGATGCTGAGGGAGTCGCGCGCTTCAAAGGTTCGCAGATGGCTACCTAAACTGGCGGCATCTCCAAAACCCGCCGTAATCCCGGTGATATTGATGGTCGGGTATTGCTCATATGGGCGGTCAAAGGAGAAGGTCACGTTATTGAATGAAAAGCGTACATCGTTAACCATCTGCCTTTCAAAGACGTGAGTTTCACCGGAATTGAAGTTTCCATAGAAGAAGTGGGTCGGATCACCAAAGCCGCGCAAGGACTTACCTGAGACAGCCGAGGTGCCGCTGTCTCGATCATACTCGGCTATCCAGCGACCGAATAACGTGTCTTTCTGCTGATTGAAAGTATGATCGATCCTCGTGACATACTGATCGTCCCGCAGATTGTCGGGCACGTTTACCTCCGCCGTACCCGCCGCGGGAATGCCGTTCAGATCCACTTCGCCAAGGTACCCAGCGCCTACACGCACGGGCGTCGGAGCCGGAAACTTGCTGAGCAATTGCTCTGCAATGCCTGACGGATATTTCTGTGCCACATAGCTTCTAAATTCGGGCGTCTCGACCTGATATGAAAATGGCGTCCCGAATGCATCGCGAGTGCCTTCATACGAGCCAAAGAAGAATGTTCGCTTCTTGAATACCGGTCCTCCCAGATTGCCCCCAAACTGATTGAAAACCAGAGGGGCCGGCTCCCCTGTTATGGAGAAGCGGTTGACCGCATTCAAAGCCGCATTCTTTTGGTACTCCCAAAGTCTCCCGTGGAAGGTATTTGTGCCGGACCGCGTCCGGATGTTCACAACCGAGCCATTTCCTCTGCCATACTCGCTTGAGAAATTGTCGGTCTGAACCTGCACCTCCTCAATGGAATCCAAACTGGGGACGATCGATGGAGTTCCTTCCTCGAGGAGGTATGCGTCCAGTGCGCCATCAAGCACATAGTTGTCTCCACGAAAGCGATTTCCGTTGACGGCGACCGCGGGTGAGTTCGTCAGCTTTCCCGAGGTCGATGCGCCAGGAATGCTGGTGGCTCCGGCACTCAAACTTGTCAGAAAGAACACGTCGCGGCCAGGAATTGGCAGACCGGTAATCTGATTCTTCTCCAAGGTATCGGAAAGGCGTCCATCCGTAGAGACTGGAACCGTAGCTTGCTGAGCGCTTACCTCAACCGTTTGGTCAACCTGCCCAATTTCCAGGTGCACATTGACCTCTGAAGTCTTCCCGACATTTAACTCCACTCCGCGCTGCTCAAATGCTTTATATCCTTGAACCTTTACCTTCAAGTTATAAAGTCCGGGCGGCAGATCGGGAACGGTGAACGATCCATCGTCGTTCCCGGTTGTAGCACGACTGATGCCAGTGTTCTCGTTTGTGACAACAATGGCAGCGTGCTGTACCGAACCAGATGCATCGGCGACGTTTCCTTTCAGGGTGGACTCCGTCAACTGGGCACGACCAAGCACGCATACCAATAGCAGCATCAAAAGGAAAAATGACGACAGGGCACAACTCGACTTGCGTGCAACTCTGTGCATGTATAGCTCTCACGATCCTCGGCGTTAACCGAATGAAAATTGCAATAAAGATACTGTCAGAGGAATGTTTTTTCATCGGGCATCCGATGGGGAAATAACTCTGACCTTCAGTGGAGTGCTTTGAACCACCTAAAGATGGATCGGCCTGCTCGATCATTTGGTGGAGGACTGTTTTCGCATGGCGGAATACACTTCCGCTGAGGAATGATCAACGTGGAAGAAAGACGCAAGCAGATAGGACGACGCACCCTCTTAAAGGCCAGTGGATTCGTTGCAGCAAGCGGCGCTCTTGGATCGCTTTGGGCGCTGGTGGCTGGCACCGGCACTGACACTTCGGGCAACCTACGGAAGCGCCCCCGGTGGATCAAGGTCGTGGACCGGCCTACACTGGGCGAAACGACCGCCGACTACAAGCGCTTTTCCGGCAACGATATTTTTACGATCTATCGGCAGTTGAAAGATCAGCGCGACGGAGCCGGTTCGTTTGAGGCGGAGCAAGCCTCAAAGGCCAAGCGTTTGGCCGGGTGGATAAAAGAGAGGAAGCCTGGGTACAGCCTGCCCGATCGTCAGTTGAGCGAGGGCGCGTTTACCGTGATGCATAGCGCCCGGCCGGGAACGGGACTGCTGTCATGGACGCGCACCTCGGTGCCTGCACCGGAGGAGCCGGCTCCCGAGCGTTATACTGCCTCGCCGGAAGAGGCGGCGAAAACAGTGAAGGCCGCAGCACGACTGTACGGAGCCGGACTCGTCGGAATTGCGCCGATGAACGAGTCGTATGTCAATCTCCAGGTGCCGCACAGAGAGCAGTCGCGGAAAGACCAACCGCAGAAGGATGGGCAGGGGAAAGATCGACGGGAGATGGCCCAGCATCAGGAAGCCGAACACCAGCATGGTGAGCACCCGATGGCTCAACACCATGAATGCGAACAGCAGAAGGGTGAGCACGGGAAAGATCAGCAGAAGACAGATCAACCTCCACAAGATAAAGATATTGTCTTTGAAGACACCGACGTGCCCGCGGTAACCGACACCAGGTTCGTGATCCCCAAAAAGATGAAATGGGTAGTAGCCATCGCCATCCCTATGGATCTCGACCTTCTCTCCCGCGCGCCCACGGCATTGGGCGACACCGCGGCGGCGCTCGGCTACAGCCACTCCGCTTTCGTAGTAGCATCGCTGGCCGTATTTATCCGCGGCCTGGGCTATGAGGCCATACCCTGCGTGAACGATACGGCCCAGAGCATACCGTTCGCAGTCGATGCGGGAATTGGCGAGCTGAGCCGCCTCAACAAGCTGGTCACGCCGGAGTTCGGCGCGGCAGTCCGTCTGTGCAAGGTCTTTACCGACCTGCCAATGGCCTACGACAAACCGGTCGATTTCGGTCTGGTCGAATTCTGTAAGACGTGCAAGAAATGCGCCGAAGCATGCCCTTCGCGCGCCCTGTCGTTCGACGACGAGCCGAGTTTCAAAACCAGAGGTCCGTGGAATAACCCCGGACACAAAGCCTGGTTCGAGGACTCTTACAAGTGTTTCCAATACTGGCAAAAGACCGGTACGGGTTGCGGTATCTGCCACGCGAGTTGCCCCTACTCGAAAGGCGATCAGGCGTGGATTCACGATGCGGTAAAGGCCACAGCCTCGATCGCCCCGGCTGCTGACAGCGCGTTCCGCGCGATGGACAACGCCTTCGGCTACGGGAAACAGCGCGACCCTGAACAATGGTGGACAAAAGATCAGCAGTCCAGCAGAAGAGGATGACCATGACGAACGACGTCGATTTTTTCTCGATCGCAATTCGCAAGCGCCCGTGGTGGTTCTGGGCGCTCGCCGAATTATGGCTGCTGGTGGAAGTCCTGCTGGTGCAAACGGCTTTGGCCAGTGTGAAGGAAGAGGAGTATCGCGCGGCCGCCATCAGTTGGGTATTGGCTGCCGCACTGGCAGCAGCCGGCGTCCTGGCCTGGCTTCGCCGGGGGCGGTCTCGCAAACCGGACGAATCGACCGGGAACAATAAAGACACTTCCATACCGGTTCAACATCGGAGTCAACCGGAATCTTAGCGGTGGCTCGACCGGCTTTCTCCGCTGCAGGTTACGTGCACTGCCGGCTGCTCCTGTAGCGGGCAGGCGTACTCGCACGCCCCGCAGCCCACGCATCGACTGGGGTCCACGTGCGGCCGCCTCAGCGTCCTGGTTTTGCCATCCGCGTCCACGATCTTGGCGTTTTCGACATAGATCGCTTTCGGCGTCACCGGACACCACTCAACACATACGATGCAATCGGTGGCCTTGGCCCAGGGCAGGCAGAGGCTCTGGTCATAAACTGCCGTCCCCACTCGCACCGGCGCGGACGATTCCCCGTTCCCCATCGCCCAGCCCTTTTGCCGTGAGGTCAGTTCCTGGATCGCGCCCGTAGGACAGACCTCCGTGCAAAGCACGCAACTCGGCTCGCAGTAGCCGATCTTCGGCGTCACGACCGGACTCCACAGACCCTCCAGCCCGGCCTCGGTGAACGCGGGCTGGAGCGCGTTGTTGGGGCACGCTCTCATGCACTCGCCGCAGCGGATGCACCGCGAAAGAAAATCGGTTTCATCCAGTGCGCCCGGCGGCCGGATCAAGCGCTCGTTACGCCTCTTGCCCAGCACAGCTTCTGCGCGCAGCATGGGCGCGGCGGCCAGCCCGGTCAGCACCGCAGCCAATGCTGAGCGCCGACCCAGACTCGTTCCCACAATCTCCGGCGACGGTTGGGATCTGCGAAAGAAGCGGAACTGCAGGCTCCCGTGTGGGCAGGCCGCCACGCAGTTCATGCAGAGATGGCACTCCGCCTTGTGCCACGCCGCGCCGCCGATCGGATCGTCTCCGCCCTGGCACCCGATCAGGCAGCGGCTGCACTGGTTGCAGGTAGCCGCGTCCTTGTGCAGTCCCAGAATCGACCACCGCGCAGCCATGCCCAGCAGCGCGCCCAAAGGACACAGCGCCCGGCACCAGAAGCGCGTCACCCGCAGATTCATCGCCAGCAGCGCCACAAAGACCGCGCAAAGCAATACGCTAAACCAGTAGTGGGGCTGATAGACGACGTAGTACTTCTTGCTGGCCGCAGCCGGCAGAATAGACAACCCCATCGATCGCACCAACAGGCTGAAGGGATTGATCCAACCCGCCATGCTGCTGCGCCAGAGCGTCGCCAGCAGCCCGGAGACCAACAAAAAGTACTTCACCGTCTGCCACTTCTTGTAGCGATTTGAAGCGATCAGCGTCTTGCGGCGCTTGGACTCCGAACGGATGCCGCCCAGGAAATGATTTACGCTACCCATCGGACAAATCCAGCCGCAGAAAAAGCGCCCCAGAAAGAAGGCCGGAATCAGGATGACCAGCGACCAGGCCAGCCCGCGATAGAGAGCGTGGCCTGCCAGCACATTGACGAGGGTGGCCAGCGGATCCAGCTTGAAGAAGAGATTGACTCGATGCGCCGATCCCGTTCCGGCGCCTGATGAGTCGTATAACTTTGTGCGCAGAAGGAACCACGCAAACAATATGAAGAATACAATTTGCGATATCCGGCGAAGTCGCGTCGCCAATGGTCGGCCCTCCAAATCCACTTTTTTCAGACAGGCGCTTGGCTGCCGCATTGAATGAGATGGCGGTAGCCCACCCTCGCCGCATCGTTCGCGAAGTTGGTGGGGGACCAGGTTCTTTGGTTTCATGCCGGTTCGGTAGATCGGTTGTCGAGCGCCGGCGAATCGCTAGAAATAAAACTTTCCAGCAATCTGAATTGCTCGTCCCGGCTGCGGGTCGCCCCCTGTATTGACTGGCTGATCGACCGCGGAAATGGCGCCGAAACCGCCCGGTACGGCGTTATAGTTTCCATTTGGATTGGCGAAGTTTGCGTGATTGAAAGCGTTGTACGCTTCCAGGCGCAGTTGAACATAACGCGAGCACGCCTCTCTGCCCACCGGAATATTCTTGTAGACCTCGAAGTTGGAGTAGTTGAATCCCGGTCCGTGGAAGAAGTTCCGTCTCACATTGCCGAAAGTTCCCACCGGCTCCTGAGAGAAGGTCGACGTGTCGAACCAATAGTTGCCGGCATGTCTTGGATTCATTGTCTTGATATTGAAGGTGGACGTGTTGGGAACGTCTGGGCAATTCACGAAGCTGAATTCGTCGCAATAGAGTGAGTTATAGATTCCCGCGTCGTAAATGGTCACCGGGAATCCGGTCTGAAGGGTCGTAACGCCGGAGAGATGCCAGCCGGCCAGAGCAGAGCGCGCCAGCGCATTTTCGCCGATGCCGTGCGGCGGTGGAATTCCATAGTTGTAGCGCGCCGCGAACCGCTGGCGCGCGTCGTAGGCGGAATTGCCATAGCTGAGATACTCGAAGCCGGGAATATAGTTGGTGCCGTAGTTGTTGGCTACAGAATCCTCCAGGCTGGAAGCATTATCCAGGGCATGACTGTAAGTGTAGGCCAGGCCGAAATACAAACCGTGCGAGGGAGACTTGGCCAAAGAGACCTGCAACGAGTTGTAATTCGAAGAGCCACTTGTGTGCATCCCTCCAATCGACAAGTAATACGGAATTCCATTGGAAAACACACCGGGAATCTGCGTTCCGGGGACAGTCGCGGGCTGCAGCTTGTCGCCGGGGAAGAAGAGCGATTGCTCGCCCGACAGATCCAGGCCCGAAAGTGTGTTGCCGGCCAGATTGATCGGCGCGCCCGTTCCTGTTCCATTCAAGCATGCGTCGTGCCCTGCCTGAGTAATCGGGTCGCCGTCCCGAGCGCGTATTAGTTTCTTGCCGACCGAACCGACATAGCCGATCGTCAGCACCATGTTGCTGGGCAAGGCGCGCTGCACATTCAGGTTGAAGTTATAGGTGTAGGGAACGTCGAAATCGGAAGTGAGATTGTCCATCTCCAAGGGATAAAGAGAGGAGAAATTCACGTTCTGTCCCGGCTTTGGAACGGCATACGGAAACGGATTCGTCGAGTAAGACGCGCCCGGAGTGCCGGCGATATCCTCGAATGGGTTGGCAAAGCTGGGATTGCCGCCCAATCCCGCTGCGCCGATGCTGTTCAGGGAGAACGGTGCATCGTTCGAGTTCACCTGCGACCCTTCCCCTTGCACGCGGTTCCAATAGAGTCCGAAGCCGCCGCGAATCACAAGCGCATGCTCGCCCGGTGCGCCGGAGAGCGCGCCGAAGCCGCGATCCGGGGACCATGCAAACCCAACCCGCGGAGAGAAGTGATTCCAATGAGTCGTCGGACTGCCGTTCTTGTTGCAGCCTGGGTCGCCAGGGTACATCAACCCCGGAGGGGCGCCGGGAAATACCTTGGATTGTGCGTTGCTTGGCAGCCAGCAGGTAACTCCCACGCCCTGGTATTGCAGGTTCTCGTACGGCGTCTCAGCATCGTAACCGACACCGTATGCCAGCGATAATGTGTCGGATAGCTTCCAGTGGTCCTGCGCATAAGCATAGTATTGCCATGCCCTGACATCGACAAAGAAGCCCGACCCCTGATTGTAAGTCGCAGGAACGCCAAGCATGAAGTCGATGGCCGAATCGCCGGAGCTATAAGTCCCGGACGAATTGAAGTTGAACGCCCCGCTGTTGTCGGAATAGAACGGATTGCTCAGGACAAATCGCTCCAGGTTCGCGCCGAACTTCAAGCTGTGGTTGCCGGCGACCTTGCTGAAGTTGTCGAAGTAGTTATAGTTTTCGTCCTTGCGCGGCTGCGGTCCGTTGGTGCTGAAGCCCAGCGCGAAATATCCATTCGGATAAATGAAGGGAAGCGCGCCGGCAGCCGTGTCCTGGGGGACGATATTGAACCCGAACAACGAAGGCGCGGCGAGCGTTGAAGCCGCTGGCTCCAGTTCGCCGTAGTTATATCGGAAGTAGCCGGCACGCAATTCATTCAACGTGGTGCTATTGAAGACGTGCGTCCAAGATACGTTGAATATCTTGGTATGCGCCGAGTTATCGGCCGCAAAACCGGGCAGCGTGGCTCCGGTGCCTGTCGATTCGGTCGAAGGCAGCGGCAACGTATTCATGGCGGGATTCGAATCGAAGACCGTCGAAGCCCATAGAGCGTCCTTCGAGGTCAGCTGATCGTCGATGCGGATGATGCCTTGATCGTCCCCGTCCGTGTTCGGGGCATTGAAATTGTAGTAGTTGATGCCGCTCGATGTGTAGTTGGCCTTGGGGACGTACTGGTTAAGCAAGCTGCTGGCGATCGAATTGAAATCCGATGCCGGAATCTTCCCATTCGGGAAGCATGCGCTCCAATAAGTTCCCGCGGGGCAAAGGCCGTTTGGTCCCAGCAAGCCGGCGGGAAAAGGGATCGGCTTGTTCGACAAGGTTCCACCGGAGAGATTCGGGAGGTCGGCGGAAAAGTCTCCATTCCTTTGATCGTCGCTGAATACGGGAGTGTTCTGTGTAAAGGCTGTGCGGCTTCTCAGCCCTTGATAGGCCACAAAGAAAAATGCATGGTGTTGAAGGATGGGTCCGCCCAGCGTAGCTCCGAAAACGTTCTGGTGAAACACGGGCCTGCTGGTGGAGAAATAGCCGCCATTGTTGAGAAAGGTGTCGCGATAAAATTCAAAGCCGTTCCCATGGAACTGGTTCGTTCCGCTTTTCAGCGCCTCGTCGACGATGGCGCCGGAGTTGCGGCTGAACTCCGGATCGAGCGTGCTGGAGATGATGTTTACTTCCGCCAACGCATCGGGGTTCACGATTATGCCGGGCTGGTTGAGCAGAATATCGTTGATGTCCGTGCCGTCGAGCAGGAAGGAATTCTCCTGTGTCTGGCTGCCATTCGTCGAAAAGGTGCCCTCGCGGTCGTTGGACTCTACCACTCCGGGAGCGGTTTTCTGCAACTGGACAACATCGCGCCCCAGGGTTGGAAGCTCCTCGAGTTCCGTGGCTCCGATCACATTCTTGAGTTGCACATCCGAGGTTTCGACCTGGACTGCGGCGGAATTCACCTGGATAGTTTGCGAAGATGTTCCGATCTGCAGCTTGGCGTCAATTTCGCGCGCTGAGCTCAAGTCAAGCAGGATGCCTGTCGAAATGAACTTCTGAAATCCCTGTTGACTGACGGTGACCGTGTACGGACCGCCAATGTGAAGGTCGGGAAAGATGTAGTAGCCCTTGCTGTCGGTTCTTTGGGTGCTCGCAATGCCTGTGCTCGTGTTTGCGGCCGTCACTGTGGCATTCGAGAGGACCGCGCCGGTTGGATCGGTGACAGTGCCGCGAATCGACGCTGTGGTGGCTTGCGCCTGGATGTGAGCTGCCCAAAGAAACGCGCCTGCGATCAACAGCAGGCATACTGCGAGAGATTGAAGCCGGATCCTCATGAAGCCTCCAAATGTTGCGTGCAGTGCTCTCCTGCGTACCGCGCGCCAGCACAACCGACAGTCATGAGCGCAGGAGTACGGATGGGAGTGATTTTCTGCAGGCTGAATCGATATTCCTCAGGTCCCTGTGTGAATGCAGAAAAGTGATCGCGGCAGAATTCTCGACGATCCTACGGGTCATGTCTTCGGCCATATGGAGGAGCCCGCGCATCAACCGTTCGATGGATGAGTGGTAGCGTGAACGGAGTTGGAACGGTGGGGGAATCTCGATACCTATAGAACCGGGACGTTCTGGTCACTGAAGTCGAAGCAAGAGCCGGCAACACGACTTTTCACTGGAGCTTGATAGCAGCCAGCACATTCGTTGATCGATGCCACCACAACGACGAAGGACGAATTTCGCGCGCCTAGTTCCTGCGGTCCGTCCAACCCACTCACATTCCGCCTTCGGCATGGACGTTGAGGTTCTTGGTCGCAATAAGCTGACCGTTTTGCTTCACGGTAATGGCCACTTGCCATGTTCCGCCATAGGCCAGGTCGCCAGTTCCCTCGTAGAGTCCGCCGCTTTTGCCCGTAAGAGCAGTTGTCGCAGTGACTGCATCCATCGCCATGTCAGGCATGGCCGGCATGAAGAAGGTGACTGCGACTTCGGCGCCTGAAACGATTGCGTTCTTGCCATCGGAAAGCTTGACGCGGAATATGTTTGAGCCCTTACGAAGCGGATTTGGATTCGTCGAAAAATCGACTTGAATCGCCTGCGCCGCACCAGTTCCCGAAATGGACTTCGCTTCAGGAATCTGCTGTGCACTGCGGATTGGCACAGCCGGTGGCGGGTTATCGGGTCGTTTTCCCGCCGCTGTTGCAGGCCCGCCGAGGTGAAAGCTGGGGCGGTTGAGCTTGGCGACTTCGTTCGCGAACTCTTTGATCTCGATGTACTGGTTTTTATCCACTCCTGTGAAATGCTGGCGTGTGTTGGTCGCTGGCCACCAAACGTCGACCGCAACGATCTGCGCATTGTGCCCCAGCCCAATGTGCTGCTCCAGCGGATTGGAGCCGAACGAACTGGTTTCTCCAACGGTACGATAGATTGGGCGCGGCGCCTGTCCATCGTCCGTCACCGTGATTTTGATCTGCGCGCCAACACCGGAGCGGTTGCTTTTAACGCCGACCAGGTGGACATTGATCCAGTCGTTGTCATTGCCGGGGTTCTGAAATACGCGTAGCGTATGCGCATCGCCTGGCACAGCTCCGCCCGTCTCCGCGACGATGGCCTCATTTCCGCTTCTGTCGAGATCGGCAAAAGCAATGCCATGGCCCTTGTGCAGTTCTCCGGTTCCCGAGGAAGCAGTGATGTCGACAAACGACTTTCCCTCCTTGTTGAGCAACAATGTGTGCGGCAGCAAAGCGGTGTACGAAGGATTTCCCATTCCCAGGTAGATGTCTAGAAAGCCATCGTTGTGAACATCGCCAAAATTGGAGCCCATCGGCATGAACACCTTGTCGAGACCTACCTTCTCTGTAACATCCTCAAAGGTCCCATCGTGCTTGTTGCGATACAGCTTCAGTGTCTCGGCATTGTGAGGAAGACCTACGTAGGTTTTCAACGACTCGGGAACAGACACGACATAACTGGTCACGAAGAGGTCCGGCCAGCCATCGTTGTCGTAGTCGAAGAACCAGGTCGAAAAGCTGACCAGTGGCGCCTGAACGCCTGCCTGCCGCGCTACGTCGGTAAATGTCAGATTTCCGTTGTTGTGATAGAGCTTGTTCGCGCTGTAGAGGTTCGACACATAGAAATCGACGTATCCATCCTGGTCGTAGTCTGCCGCGGTTACGCCCTTTGCGAAGGCATTTTGATCGATGCCCGCCGCATGGGAGATATCCTCGAAGGTGCCGTCGCCCTTGTTGTGAAACAGTTGGCTAGAGGAGTTCTCATTGGCAATAAAGAGGTCGAGATATCCGTCGTTGTCGATGTCGGCCCAGGCAACGGAATTTGTTTGACTCACGTTATCTCCCAGTCCGCTTGCCTCCGTCACGTCTGTAAAGGTTCCATCGCAGTTGTTGCGCATCAGAGATCTTTTCTGCGGGTACTCCCAGCCTCCACGCGGAATGAAGAGGTCCATGCAGCCGTCGTTGTTATAGTCCACCTGGATAATGTTGAGGGCGCCAAGCTGGTCGGCGAGGCCGGCCTCGACCGTTCGGTCGCTGAAGGTCCCATCCCCGTTGTTGTGAAAGTATTTGATAGGATCGCAGACCTCCATGCTGGAGACGATGATGTCAAGCAATCCGTTGTTCTCGAAGTCGTCGATAACAACCCCGCCGGCTTCGCGCATGACATTCAGGCCCGCCGCGGGCGCCACATCGACAAAGCGGCCGATGTTCTCCTTCGACTCAAAATCGCTTTCCGGAATGAGATACGCTTTGGGGACGCCTGCCGGATACTCGCCCAGAGTAGAATAGGCCAGATTCAGAAGCCACTTAACCTCCAGATCGTCTGGGAATTGCGTGAGATATTGCGTGAAGTATTGAATGGCAAGTCTCGATTCATCCTTTTTCTCGTAACTTGCCTTGGGATTCACGGGAGGAAATATATCGAAATCGGTGGAGTTGCGATATACGCCGTTCTCCATCTCCGCCCAATGCAGATAGGCATCGCCTAGAATCTCCTGAAGTTGGGCCGCGAGGCTGCGCGCCGATGCCTGACTAGGGCCGCCCATTCCAACATTGCCGCCTGCACCCGCCTGTGTGGGCAACTGGGCGGGTGATAATGCCTGGGCCAGTTCGTAGGCGATCTTCAACTCCCTGATCGATTCCTCCATCTTCCCCGCATAGGCATAAAGCTGCCCCTTGAATATGTGCAGTGTTATGACGTCGGGCATACCATAGCTGCTCGAACTGCCCGACTTTGCGGCGTTCAATACCTCTGTCAATCGCGCCATGCCCATATCATAGGATTGGGTTCGCAGATTGCAGCTTTGTCGCAGGTCGCGTTCCCATCCGTCAGGCTTTGGAAGGCTGCGAAACAACGAGTCAGCCTCAGTCAAGCCGGAAAGATTGGCTCCAAAGCGGATCTCGCCGCTTGCGATCATCGCCTGAATGTGCTTTATGTTCGGGTCTTCCGTAGCAGGGGCGGCAGGCAGAATCTTCAGAATCGCAAACCCATTGGATACGGGGATAATGCCGCTAAGTTGCCCCGTTGTATGCCCAGCCAGCGCGTCTCGCAACTCGGGACGCAGTTGCGATGGGCTAAAACTTCCCATGTAGCCGCCGTCGTTCGACGTAGGGTCGATCGACTTCTCCTTTGCCAGTACACCAAAATCCCAGCCGGCATTGAGTTGCTGCAATAGACCAACCGCCTCAGCCTCGGTGCACGTGACGATAATGCCCAGTTCTACGGGATGCGAGGCCGCGTCTTGTTGCGCCAACAGCGCTGTGGCGAAACCTGATAGAAGCACAGCCGCCGTGAGCGACAATTTCCCAATGAATTGGCATGTTCCGAATCTGAAGCGTTGCATGGGTTCCTCGGTGGATGATATGGACTCATTGTGAAGCAGCCGCTAAGTGAGGAATGATAAGCGCGTCCTGGCCCTAAGTCGTGGACTTAAAGGAGGAGGCGCAAGTCGTCATTTTGGATGGAAGTTCCACTCATCGTTCCGGATGACAGTGGCACTCATCATTTTGGATGAAGGTGTTCGTCGCTATTTCGGACGAAGCAGTTACAGTGCGGATAAGCAAATGATCTAAACAGCGGTGGAGCACGCGCGCAGTTGCAAGGTCGATTTCACCATTCGATGGGTGTGTATCATGAAGGACCGCTATACTCTTACATTTCCCAAAATTTGGAGTGCATCGCGAAGCGCTGAAGAGGTTGGCTGATGCGATCGCTCGGCATGAACAAGCCACGGCGCAGGCGATGAAGAGGTGCTCCTGATCATTTTCTGCCGGAACATCGTGTCGGCATCGCTCAGGGTCGATCGCGCCGCGTCGAGTGGCCTTGGCCCTTCAGCTCATCCGAATGGATGATATCGCAGACCATCCTATTGGATGAGGTAGCAGCCCATCCAATAGGCGAAGACGCCGATGCGGCCGGCACTTACAGTGTGTGGTAATCAATCGCGTAATCATCCGTGGCTTTCAGAGTTTAACCAGTTCGCGGAAGCGCGTGAGCAAGGCCCGGCCCGGCGCACAACGCATGCGCCCTCCAAGGATACCTGCCTTCACCTGCGGGCCTTTTAACATGCAGCCTTTGTTTGAAGGAGAGCCATGATTCGAAGAATCGTTCTTGTTTTTGCCTGTCTGGCAATCGCCCTGGCCGCAGCCCTGGCGCAAAGCAACTACGCCGTGGTGCGGGGATCGATTCTCGATCCGCAGCATCGCCCCATTGCCGGCGCGCGCGTCCATATCACCGCTGCCGAAACCGGCGCCGAGCGCGAGGTTGTTTCCAATGCCACCGGACTCTATGAGATAGCCGGCTTGCAGCCGGGCGCATACACGCTGACGATCGATAGTCCCGGCTTCAAGCAGGCCAAGGAGACCGTCAATCTCGAAGTTGGCCAGCAGGCAACTCTCGATCTGCAGTTGCTCCTTGGCGCCGATACACAATTTGTCACGGTCCAGGCCTCGGGTGAGCTGCTCAAGACCGAGGATGCGAGCGTGGGCGAAGTGGTGGATCAGCGGTCTGTGGATTCGCTGCCGCTCAACGGCCGCATGTTGATCGACCTGGTCCTCACCGTGCCTGGAGCGCACATCAGCCACGGCGCTTCGGTGGGAGACATGAGCTCTCTTTATTGGAGGCCGGGTCAGCGGTCGGCGGTAAGCATCGGCGGAAGCCGCCCCAACGCAAATTACTTTCTCCTCGACGGAGCCACCAACACCGACCCGACCTTCAGCACCCAGAACCTGAGTCCATCGCCCGATGCGGTGCAGGAGTTCGAAGTACAGACCGGAAGCTATTCCGCCGACATGGGCGGAGCCGGAGGCGGCCAAATCAACATCGTCACCCGCTCCGGGTCCAGCCGCTTTCACGGTACGGCCTACGAGTTTCTGCGCAACGGCGACATGGACGCCCACTCCTTCAATCAGATGGGCACTTCAAATTTCCTGGTGCAGAACAACTTTGGCGCATCGTTTGGCGGCCCCGTAAAGCACACCGGCAAGACCTTCTTCTTCCTGAACTACGAAGCCCTGCGGCACGTCGAGACCGACGCCATGGTCGACACCGTGCCCACCGCGGCCGAGGCCTCGGGCGACTTCAGCCAGAGCGGCGTGAATATCTACGACCCGAATACCACTACCGCGAATCCCAGCTACAACTCCAACCTGCCGGCGAGCGCGTCGAATCCCCAATACATTCGCCAGCAGTTCGAATTCAACGGCGTGAAAAATGTGATTCCGCCGGGACGGCTGACGCAGGCCGCCACCATCATGCTCAACAAGTACACCCCGCTGCCGAACACCACAAACATGGGCGGCGAGACCATGATGGGCCAGCCCACCGTGATCGGCGCAGGCAATGACGCCAACAATTACCTGGACACGCGCAACGAACACATGACCGACGATCAAGGAACGGTCCGCGTCGATCACAGTTTCGCCAATGGCGACACCGCCTTCATCCGCTACTCGGTCGCGAGCGAATACGGCTTCATGCCCGAGGGCCTGCCCGGCTTCGGCTTGTATCACGACAATTTCTCGCAGCAGGGGACAGGCGCCTGGAACCACGTCATCTCGACTCACATGGTCAACATGGCGACCGTCGCCGTCTCGCGCCTGGCCATGTCCCACACCACTGAAAGCGCGAGCAAGAACGATATCGTCGACGAGCTGGGCATTACTGGGACCGGTTTCGGCGGTCCGAAAGCCTGGGGCGCGCCTTACTTCAACGTGCAGGGCTATTCACCGCTGGGCGACAACTACCTCGCGACGCCGATGAAGGCCTGGGACACGGTGGTCGAGGGCCGCGATTCGCTGAGCTGGCAGATCGGCAGGCACAGCGCCAAGTTCGGCGGCGCGTACCAGAAGTTCATCTGGCCCATGTGGGGCTTCTTCCAGAATCGCGGCTACTATCAGTACACCAACGGCTACACCACGCAATACGCATTGAACGACGGCACCACCGGATCGGCCCTGGCCAACTTCCTGCTGGGTCTGCCGGCGGCGCGGCAAGGGCAGGCGGGCGTACCCCAGATGAACCTTCACCAGTGGTATGCCAACGGCTACGGGCAGGACGCGTGGCGGCTGACCACAAAGACCACGCTCACCTACGGCCTTCGCTACGAGTTCATGAGTCCGCTGATCGATGTTGACTACACGAACAGCAATCTAGTTATCGCCAATGGTGTGCCCCAGGTCTTCATCGGCGGGCAGAATGGCTATCCGAAAGGACTGATGTATGCCAACCGCACCAACTTCGCGCCCCGGCTGGGCCTGGCCCAGAACATGCCTCGATTCGGCGTGGTGGCGCATCTGGCCTATGGAATCTTCTACACCCCGGTGGACATGAACACTTGGTGCAACCAGCGCCACAACGTGCCCTATGTCTTTCCTGAGACCGCGCAGAGCGATCCGTACATTCCCTCAATCACCACGCTGAACTTCCCCACCCCGGTGCTCGGCACCACGGCCGTCAGCTTCACCGCGCTCCAGTTGCACGCGCCGGCGCAATACGTTCAGCAGTGGAGCGCATCGCTCGAAAAGCAGGTCGGCAGCCAGACCACGGTCGAGATCGGCTACCTGGGCGCGGGCGGCTTCCACCTGCAGCGCTCCCACCTGATCAACAACGCACAGCCCGGACCGGGCCTGATCCAGCCCCGGCGTCCGCACCCGAAAATCAGCTTTGTGGCCAACAGTGTCTTCCCGGCTGCTGTCGCCCAAACCATGACCAGCTCTACGTTTCCCGTGAGCACCATCAACCTGCTTGAGAACACCTCGCAGAGCTGGTACGACGCGGGTTACGTCAACGTCCGCCGGCGCTATGCAAAGGGCCTCAGCTTCCTCGGCAACTACACTTTCGCCAAGGCGCTGGAGAATGCGCCGGACTTCCGTTCGCCGATGTTCGAAGCGGCCACTCCGCAGAACAACGACGACCTGAACGCCGAGAAAGGTCCTGGCTGCGACATCCGCCAGCGCTTCGCTCTGAGCGCGGTCTACAACCCGCCGGTCTACACGCGCAACGGCCTCACGCGGGCTCTGACCCGCGACTGGCGCGGCTCGGTTGAATACCAGGCGCAGACTGGCTTCCCGATGACAATGTCCGTCTTTGGCGATACCGCCAATGCGGGAACCGTCGTGAGCGAGAACCCCATCCGCGCCAACCTCACCGGCGAGAAGGTTTTCGCATCGGGTACCCGGAACTCGACCACATGGTTCAACCCCGGCGCTTTTACCGCGCCCCCCGCCTATACCTATGGCGACGTCGGCCGCAACACGGTCTACGGCCCCGGCCTGCAAACCATGGACCTGGGAGTGGTGCGTGAATTCGCTGTGGCGGAGAGGGCCAGGTTCGAGACCCGCGCCGAGTTCTTCAACGGCCTCAACCACACCAATCTGGGAACACCCAACCGGTTCGTCAATACCTCCAGCTTCGGCAGCATCACCGAGGTCGCCACGCCGGGCAGGGAGATCCAGATCAGCGCAAGGGTGAGCTTCTAAGAGCTTTCACGACAAACGCGAAAGAGATGCGCCTGGTGCAGGTAACAACGAGGTTCTCTGCGGAACGAATCAAACTGAAGGGTCGCCTGTGAGCGGCCCTTCGGCTCTCCTTTATGCGCGGAATTTGAGAAGTGAGGAATGCCCCGCTATGCGAATCGCTCTCCCTATCGGTGGGATATCCACCCGCGAGTTGGCACCCGAACCATCCGATCCGGGAAAACAAGGGCATCGAGTCATGCAATGTTGGATGCTTAGGAAGCAAGAAACGGCTGAGTAATAAGATCTCGTCGACGCTGTGAAATCAGGCCCTGGGCGCCTGCTCGCTCTGTAGACTGCCTCCGCACTCATCACGGGATCTCGAACGAGAGCATGGCTTGGCGCGTGCACGTGAGTCGTTTTCGCTCCATCATCGATCCCAGCCCTGGCAGCCGGATGGGCGCGGGTGGCTTTTGCGAACCTTGACTTTGCAACGCTCCGATGTAACAGGGGCTTCAAGCGAAAAGAGACCGGGTCTTCTTCAATGGACAACGCTCTTCCAACGATTCGATTGTCATTCCATGTGCATTTCATACGTATACATGGGCCTGACGGCATGCCGACGATTCGAATGTTGTTCGTCGAAACCACAAAGGCGCAACCGGTATATGAGGGATTTGGATCCTGGTCGCAATGCAGGCGCTGGGTCGTCCGGGTCTCAGAATGCACAATCCTGGGAGATCAGTTGGCCATGGTTCAGAAACGTCTTGCGGTGAAACGATTGGCGACCATCAAAGAAATGTTTGCTTCCCTGTATGATCTTGACTCTGTAGGATTTCGGCGCGTGGATATATAGGAACCTGAAATTGTGATCTTCTTCCAGTGGTACGGATTGCTTATCCCTGGTCTGCGGGTCGCAGCGATGCTTTCCGCTGCAATGTATCTATGCATTGTCTCAACTGGATCGCTTTGACATTGTGGATGGCCCACTGCTCAATCACAAACCTGGCTAAAAGCTCTCGACTGCGAAAGCTAAGTCGGGCATTCTTATGAATGTCCATTCGATCCCTCCGAAGGTCCTGATTGCTCGCCACAACCAGCTTCTCCGAAGCAAATCGAATGGACAACCTCTTGAAAGATCACAGGTGACCCACCTCCCCACGCAAAAAATCTGGGCGCCACGGGTCACTTCCGGAAAACGCCGGTGCGGCTGGGAGGAATTCTGGCTTCACGCTAAATTGCCAATGCGCTCAGTGAGGACGGATAGATCCTCGAAAGTCGCCATGGCAACTGGAATCGCAAAATCCGGCCGGCGATTGCGGATACACGGCGAGGTCGCCGCTTCCAGGCCGTACTGGTCTGCGATGAGGACTCGTCGTCATAAGGCTGCGCGCAGTGCGGTCCAGATTATGAAAGAGAGGGTCAGATCCAATACGCGAACATGCGATGACGCTGGAGCAGGCGCTGCAGCGAAATGTATCGGGGCGCGGTCCGCCAGAGTCGATCAAAGTTGGCGCTGCTTTTGACATGGTCGGCGAGAAGGTTGTCACCGATCCGCGGTCCGATCTTCCGGCCGGCGCGGTGGTGACAACCATCTCTTCTCCGTCACTCTTCAGCCTTGGAAATATTGCATGTTTTCGAGATCGGTGATGAGTCCGGGTCCGGTTGGGTTCCAGCCAAGCTTCTCTCGTGTTTGTCCGCTGGAGGCTGGCATATCGAGGCCGGCGAACCTCGCGAGCCAGTCAAAATGAGCGGGCGCCACTTCCGGAGAGAGGCTGACCACGGGGACTTTCAAGCCGCGTCCAATGACTTCAGCGATCTCCCGCATCGATACGCCCTCTTCCGCAACCGCGTGGTATCTGGCGCCTGCTTCGTGCTTCTCCAACGCGAGCCGGTAGAGATGGGCAACATCGAGAACGTGCGCCGCCGCCCAGCGATTGAGCCCCTCGCCGATGTACGGCGAGACTCCCTTTTCACGAGCCAGTTGGATCGTCCAGCTGACGAGGCCCTGCTTGACGGTATCGTGGACCTGGGGAAGACGCACCACCGATACGTTCACACCACGCGCAGCCTGCGCCAAGCCTGTCTGCTCTGAGACGCGAGGCATCGCTGGGTGGAAAGTGACCTCGATGTCTTCGCTCGCGATACGGCCTGGGGCAAGCGCGCCGATGCCGGAGGTGACAATCAGTGGGCGGTTGGAACCCGCGAGCGCGTCGCCGAGCGCCTCGATGGCGCGCCTGTCATCCTCGCAATTCGCTGCGAATTTCGAGAAGTCGTGATTGAAGGCGGTGTGGATGACGCCATCCGCCTGTGCCGCTCCGCTGCGCAGAGTTTCAAGGTCTTCGAGATTGCCCCGATGCACTTCGGCGCCGGCAGCGATCAAAGATTGAGCACCCGCATCGCTGCGAGCCATGCCGAGCACATGATGGCCAGCGCCGATCAGCTCTCGGACGATAGTCGAACCGATAAAGCCTGTTGCTCCTGTGACAAAAACACGCATCTGAGTACTCCTGTTCCTGAATTTTCGATTGTTGACAAATTCGTTCGCTACTTTTGCCGCGCGACGGGAACTGCGGCGTCTTGTCCGGATACTACGTCGAGACTGGCAATCAAATCAGCGGGAATTTGCAGGTTCGCCGCCTTGAGGTTTTCGTGAAGATGATCCAGGGACGATGTTCCGGGGATCACCAGGATGTTCGGCGAGCGCTGGAGCAGCCACGCCAGCGCAACCTGCATCGGCGTGGCATCGAGCGACGCGGCTGCCTCATTGAGCTTGGACGACTGCAGCGGGGAGAATCCTCCCAGTGGAAAATAGGGCACATAGGCGACTCCCTGCGCAGCGAGAAGATCGATGAATTCGTCGTCGGTGCGCTGGGCCACGTTGTAGAAATTCTGAATGCACACGATCTCAGTGATAACCTGCGCCTCAACCAGTTGCTTGGCAGAGACGGTGCTGAGGCCGATATGCCGGATCAGACCCTGCTGCTTCAGCTCGGCAAGCGCCGTCAGTGGCTCTTCAAAAGGCTCGTCTGTCGGCCCGGTCAGGCCGCCGAGGCGAAGATTGACCACATCGAGTGCATCGAGACCGAGATTCCGCAGGTTGTCGTGAACTGCGTCGATAATCTCCTGGCGTGAGCGAGCATGTGGCCATGAGCCATCGCTGCCGCGGCGTGCTCCTACTTTGGTCACGATGACGAGATCGTCGGGATAAGGATGGAGCGCCTGCCTGATGAGCTGATTGGTTACGTGTGGGCCGTAGAAGTCGCTCGTATCGATGTGGCTTACGCCAGAGGCGACGGCCTCCCGTAGAACCGCGATCGCCCCAGGAACATCGCGCGGCGGTCCCCAAACCATCTTGTTTCCGTCTCTGCCTGCAAGTTGCATGGCGCCGTAGCCCATGCGGTTCACGCTGAGTGAACTGCCGGGCAGGGTAAAGCTGCCGGCCAGACTGACTTCCTGGAACATTCCATTCCCCTCTTCGTTGTTGGCATCTCTTTTGCGGCCGGCATTGACGAACGAGTGCCGATTCCGATAAAACGGAGGATACCTCCGTTTCAACACATAGGATAAACGGAGACTGTCTCCGGTCGCAAATTATTTACGCATGCCCAGGAAGCTTTCACAACCCGCTCCTCGAAAGCCGCGCACGGACGCGCTGCGGAACCGCGTGCGTATTCTGGAGGTGGCGAAGGATAGTTTTACCCGTTCTGGCGCGGACGCCAGCTTGGACGACATCGCCAAACAGTCCGGCGTTGGAGCCGGAACCCTCTATCGACACTTCCCTACCCGGGATGCCCTGATCGAAGCGGTCTATCGAAGCGAAGTGGAAAAGCTGGCCGCGGCGGAGCACAAGTTCACTGAAACAATGGCTCCGGTCGACGCATTGCGGGCGTGGATGCTGCTGTTTGTCGACCACATCGCAGCAAAGCAGATCATTGCCCCCGCGCTGAATAGTGTCGTCGGTGGCCCCGCAAAACTATATGAGGGCTCGCGCGGGCTCATCCATGCGGCAATCGATGCGTTGGTGAAACGCGCCATCGAGAGCGGGGAGATCCGCGAAGACCTCGACCCCTTCGACCTGCTTCGAGCGCTGATCGGAGTCGCCCATGTTGCGTCCGGTCCTGGCTGGCAGCAAAGCGCCCGGAGGCTGGTGGACATTCTCGTCACAGGCTCGCGCCCAGTCAAGTAGGGTGCGCCCCGCAGGGCCCGACCGGCGAAATCTGAAGGCGAACCAGCCGTCCTATGCTGCGGGTTGTGCGTCCGTTGTCAAAGGCGGTGCCCGGCGCTCAACCGGTGTAGCCGCCCGAGGCGTAAACGGTCTGGCCAGTGAGCCAACCGGAGTCGGCTGAGGCCAGGAAGGCTGCGGCAGTCGCGATGTCGGTGGGTTGGCCGATGCGGCCCAGGGGCGTTGAGGCTTCCGCCTGCGTTTGGAACTCGCTGCCGATGAAGCCCGCGCTGTGGGCGCCTTCGGTTTCAATCATGCCCGGGTTCAGGGCGTTGACGCGGATCTTCTTTGCGCCGAGTTCCTTGGCGAGCGAACCGGTGATGGTGTTGACGGCGCCCTTGGTTGCACTGTAGACGGCGGCGTTGGCGAATCCGGATGCAACGACCGAGCCGATGTTGATAATGCTGCCGCCGGCGGGGTTGAAGCGGACGACGGCTGCCTGGGTCACGAGCAACAGGCCGAGGACATTGATGTTGAACTGCTTGTGGAAGTGCTCGGGGGTTATCTGTTCGAGGGGGCCAAACTCATAGACGCCTGCGTTGTTGACCAGGATGTCGATGGGGCCTAACTGGGTGGCTACGGTGTCGATCAGCGGTGCGATGCTGGCGGGATCTGCGATGTTGGCTTGGACGGCGATGGCTTTGCCGCCCGCGGCCTGAATGGCGGCGACGACTTTGTCCGCGCCCGCTTTGCTGCCGGAGTAGTTGACTGCGACGGAGGCTCCGCGGCCAGCGAGTTCTCGGGCAATGGCTGCGCCGATGCCCTTCGATGCGCCGGTAACCAGCGCGACTTTGCCCTGAAGATTGGTGCTCTGAATGCTGCTCATGTTTGGCTCCCTTGCCGCTCCGTCAACTATTCGACGTTTCGACAACTATCGAATTGATTGACGAGAGCGGAAAAGGATTCAGGACGATTGTGATTTCTTTTGCGGTTGGCTTTCAGCGGGCAGTTCTCAGCGACCAGGGCAAGGGTCTGTGTCGAGCGCGCCGAGGATTTGGATGAGGCCTTTGAGGACACCGGAGCGCAAGGTGAGGAAGTGGAACTTGCCCTCGCGCCGGATTTGGATCAGGCCGGCGGCTTCCAGCTCCTTGATGTGGTGGGAGAGAGTAGCGGCGGAGATGGGCAGGGCGGCGCGGGCTTCCGCACAGCCCAGTGGGCAGCCGGCCTTGGCGATTCGCTCCAGGAGCTCGAAGCGGCGCGGGTCGGCGAGAGCCTTGAAGACGGCGGTACGGCGGGCACTGGTGAGACGCGTGGGTTTTGTCGCGCGCGTGTTGGCCGGTCTGGCGGATTTTGGTTCGGCGATCGGGGTCATTGATTTCTTCCAGGTGTCGGATGCAATGGTAGCGCAGCAAGTGTCATGGAGTGGACTCCCTTCGAAACACAGCCTGGGAATCTGGCTTCACGCCAGATTCGCTCCAGGTGCAAACGGCGTTTGCCGATACCGATCCGGTGAGCAGGGCCGGGCTTTTCCAGGGACAGGGCCTCGCCGGCCAAGCCCCTGACGCTTTATGGTACAATCCCCTGAACTTGTTCAGGTGCCTGCGGGTCAGGCGATACGCGTGTTGACGTTCGAACGGGCAAATCTTGCCGCCGCGGAACCGAGCCGAGGCAGGAATTTGTCGAAAAGGGGAATGACGATGAAATACACAATAGCCGCCTTAGAATCTCCGGATGCGGTGATACGTTCCGCCGAAACAAGATTCCATAGGGCAATCCTTCTCGTGGTTGTCTGCGTTCTTGCGTTCATGATTCCCGCGGCCATGCATGGCCAGGCCATTGGCAGTTTCTCGGGCAATGTTCTCGATAAGTCCGGATCGGCGATCCCTGGAGCGGCCATCACCGCCACTTCGCAGGGCACCGGCCAGACGCGCGAAGGGAAGACAGACAATGTCGGGCACTATCTGATTCCTCTTCTCCCTGTCGGGGTCTACACCGTGCGCGTCGATGCGGCGGGTTTTCAGAGCGCAATGTCCAAAGATCTTCATCTCCAGGTCGACGAAGCACGCGAAGTCGACTTTTCGCTCGTACCCGCCACCGTTGTCACTACGGTCGCAGTGACCGGTGACGCCGTTGCGGTCGAGACCGCCAATCCATCTCTTGGCCAAGTCATCACCTCGCAGGAGGTGTCGCAACTCCCCTTGAACGGCCGCGATTTCGTTCAACTCGCAACCCTCACCGCCGGCGCCACGGCAGAAACCAACCCCAACAGCTTTTTCACCCAAGGCACCGACAGCGAAGTGGCCGCGCGCGGTTCCTTCTCTCTCTCGGTCGGCGGCTCCCGTCCCAACAGCACCGACTGGCTGCTCGATGGAGTCGACAATAACGAACTCACCGCCGGCGGCATCGGCGTCTTTTCTTCGATTGACGATATTCAGGAATTCAAGGTCTTAACCTACACCTACTCCGCCGAATACGGCTCCCGCGCCGGCCCGACCGTGCTGGTCAGTACAAAATCCGGATCCAACGACATTCACGGCTCTCTCTTTGAGTTTGTGCGCAATACCGATCTCGACGCCAAGAGCTACTTTGCCAACTCCGTGGAAAAGTTCAACCTGAACCAGTTTGGCGGCTCCGTCGGCGGACCGATTCGCAAGAACAAGACCTTCTTCTTTGTCGATGCCGAACAAAAATACCAGCGCCACGGGATTGCATTTACGGGCTTGGTGCCTTCGCTGGCCATGCGTGGCGGCGACTTCTCTGCCGACCCATTTGGCAATACGATTTCCGGCCTCGCTATTGCCAACCCGAACATGATTGGCGCATCGGCGGACCCCACCGTCTTTCCAAATGTCTACTTCCAATGCGATGGCGCGGGCAATCCTCTGGCTGCCAACGCCGATGGAAGCCAGGCCAACGGAACTCCCTGCAACAAGATTCCAACCGCCCTGATTAACAGCATCGGGCAGGCCATGATGAAGATTTACCCCGCGCCGAACGCCAACGCCGGCAATCCCAATGCCAGCTACAACTACGTCAACGAGCCTGTGCGCACTCTGAACGAAACCAAGTTCGATGTCCGCCTGGACCACACGCTTTCCAGCAAGGACAATCTCTTCGGCCGTTTCAGCTACGACCAGGCATCCTCGTTTGTCCCCGGTGGCGCGCCCGGGCTGGCCGAAGCAAACGCCTTCGGCAGCAATGAGAACCTGATCAACCACGGACGCAACATCGGCACTGGCTGGAACCACGTGTTCTCGCCCCGCGCGCTCAACCAGGCCACCCTCGGCTACGACCGCATCTTCGACTACATCGCTTCGACGGGCAACTTCACCTGCGAATCGGCCATCCTGGGAATTCCCAACGCCGATCTGGGCTGCTCAGTCAGCGGTGCCCCCAACTCCAGTGCTCCATACAGTCAAGGCTTGGTTTCCGCTCAAGTTACTAGCGGCTATTGGGCCCTCGGCGATCGCGGCTACTCCCCCTTCCAGGGTGGAACGAACATCTACTCGTTCAAAGACGATCTAGACCTGATTCGCGGCAAGCATGAAATTCACACTGGCATCGATCTCCGTGCCAATCAGATGAACGTCGGCACAGCTGCCTTTGGAGCTGGCTTCTGGCTCGTCGGTACCTTCGGAAACTTTAGCGGCGCAGGTTTGGCCCCCGGCAATCCCGAGGCGGACCTGCTGATGGGAATTGTCGGAGGGGCCATCCACGACCAGACATACGACGGAGCGGTCACCGGACGCCGCTGGGACATCGTACGGCCCTTCGTCGAGGATGACTGGCGCGTTGTTTCGTCGCTCACCCTCAACCTCGGCTTAGCGTGGGACTTGACCACTCCCATCACCGAGGTCCATAACCGCATGGCGGACTATATCCCCTCGGCCACGGGAGGGCAGTTGCTGATTGCGGGCCAGAACGGTGTAAGCAATTCGGCGGGCATCAATATGTTCAAGGGCGCATACGAACCCCGCGTTGGCCTCACCTGGAAGGTTCGCGGCAGTGACAGGACTGTGCTTCGCCTCGGCTTTGGCATCTATCACGATTCGTCCTGGAATCAGGGCGCGCAGGGCCTCTGGCAAAACCCGCCCAACCTCGGCGAGTCCGATCAATTCCCTGCTACCTTCTCTGCGGGCTGCGCCTTTTCGACTTCATGGTGCGCCTCCTTGCCCGGGCAGACAGTCGAGTCTGTCCCTACCGCCTCCGGCGGCTTTTTAGCACTTCCCTCGCCGCAAAATGTGGCCAGCTTCGTCGGCACGTACTACTACCAGCCGACCAACTTCCAGCCAGGCAGGGTTCACCAATATAACGCGAACGTCGAACGTCAGTTGCCGGGAAATGTTCTGCTCACCGCGGGCTATGCCGGTTCGGTCGGCGGTCATCTGCTGGTGATCGGCAACGACCTCAACACCAACAGCCCCTCGGCCTGCGGAACAGCCGGCTACACCATCGGCTGCCTGCCCGGCGGCGCTCCCTACGTGTATCCCTACAACCCTCCGAACTATAACGCTGTCTTGCTCTTCGGCGATGTGGGCACGACGCACTACAATTCGATGCAGCTCAAAGCGGAGACCAAGACGCCAAAGTATGGCCTTTACGCACTGGCCGCTTACACCTACTCCCGCACCTACGACAATGGTCTGTCGGACGGCCTGGGGTCAGAGTTGAGCGCACCGTATTTCCCGCTTCCCAACTGGCAAAATCTCGACTGGTCCCTTTCGCAGATCAATCTCAACCAAAGCTTCACCGGCAGCGTCATCTATGACCTGCCTTTCGGCAAGGGCCGGATGTTCGGGAGCAACTGGAACAATCTGACCAACTCGCTTTTCGGCGGTTTCCAACTCACGCTGATCGAGAGGATCTCCTCCGGTTTCCCAGTTCCACTGATCGACAGCAACAACACATCCGGCACTGCCTTCAATACCGGCGGCGACTCCTACAACTTCAACCGGCCCAATCAGGTCGCCAACTGCAACCCCTACAACGCCAACCACAGCCAGCACCAGTGGATCAACGCGGCCTGCTTCCCGGCAGCAGTCCCCGGCGAACTGGGGAATGCGTCGCGCGTCCCGGTGGTCGGGCCCGATTTCGTCAACACCGATTTCTCGCTCATCAAGCAGTTCAATCTGCCTCGCAAAGAGATGGGCTTGAACTTCCGCGCCGAGTTCTTCAACCTCTTCAATCACGCCCAGTTCGGCATGCCGGTCAATGATATTAACGCTTCAGGATTCGGCGCCGTAAACTCCACGGTCAACAATCCGCGCCTTATCCAACTGGCGCTCAAACTGTCCTTCTAAGCAAGGGAGAAACAGGCCAGTCGCAGACGCAAGTCAACGGCCGCCAAAGGAAGTTCATCCTTCGGCGGCCGTTGACTTTGTTGGGCGCAATGGATTCCAGCGGATTCGTGGCTGGAAACGATCGAACCGTGTGACTGTGAATGGGTTCCGATGTGCTCATGACGGACGGAACCGCCGTGTTCCTCCCGCGGATTCTGTCGGAAAGGCAACGACCTATCACCGATCTCTGCACAGAACGGCTGCACGAACTTCAGGTACGTTTCGGTTCTGGCGCAGAAGAGATTAGAAGGTGATGCGTCCTCCCAATTGGATCTGTCGTGGAGTGTTGTAATCGGAGGTTATCTGACCAAAGGTTGAACTGCCCAGAGTTGTGTTCGGCAGGGCGAACCATGGATGGTTGAAGAGATTCTGGACCTCCGCTCGGAAGGCGAAGTTCACGCGCTCCTTGACGGAGACAGTCTTGATCAGAGTGGTATCCCAGTTGCCCGCTCCGGGCCCAGGGCCGCGCAGAGTGCCGGCCTTGGGTTCGTCGCCAAACTGGAACTCGTTCACTGCGGTAAAGGCGTTCGGGTTGATATATCCGTTGACGCGGCTGTAGAGGCTTCCGGAGGTCTTCCCGCTCACGCCTGGATTGAGATTGGGCCGCTGGACGGCCGCGCCGATCAGGCCGTTTTGATTGTTCTGGGTGATATCCAGTGGGAATCCGTTCTCGTAGTAGGTCACGGCGCTCAGTTGCCAATCGCCGACCGCGTAGTTCCACAGTCCCGCATTGCTCAGGAATCTCTTGCCCTTGCCTACCGGAAGAACATAGGAACCGGCCAAGGTAAAACGATTCGGGACATCGATGAAGGAGCGTCCCCACTCCGATTTCAGATCGTAGATATTCTGCGGGCCAACGTTCGACCCTCCCGACGGACTGGATGTTTCGTAAGATCCATCGAGATTGCGCGACCAGGTATAGGTGCTGAGGAAGGTCACACCCGACGAGAATCGCCGCTCCACCCTGACCGCGAGCGAGTTATAACTCGACGCGCTGTCCGTCGTAATTACGTTGACCGAGGCAAACTGCGGGAAGGGCAAAAGCAACTGGTAATAAGGAACCGTCTGCTGGCCGATCAATCCGGGCCCTCCCGATTGGTAAAAGGGATTGGCAGTGGAAGCGTTGAGCGCCGCTGCGCCGAGAGAGAAGTAGGAGGGGTTGAGCTGGTCGATATTGGTTCTGCCTCCGCCGGCAGGCGAGGCGCTGCCGCCGCCTTGCGGCGAGGGGAGCAGATGATGCCCTCGCGAACCCACATAGTCCACTTCCAGAATCGTATTGTGTGCCAACTGACGCTGCACACCCGCAGAGAACTGGTAGATAGTAGGCGACTTGATGTTCTCGCCATAGGCCGCAATGGGGTCGCCGATGCCCGTGAGCAGGCGGTTGATGTTTCCAGTGGGAGCTTGCGGTCCACCGGGGAATGGGTTGTTGAGCGAGAAACCCGGCGCCGGAGTCAGGTCGCCATTGTTGCTCGATGTCAGCGGTGTCTCGGTCGTGAACCCGGTTTGAAGAGCCGCCGTGGCGTCATAGCGCAAAGGCGAATAGAAGACTCCGAAACCGCCGCGAATCGCCGTCTTTTGTCCGAGCGCATAGGAGTATCCAAAACGTGGGGCAAACTTGAGCTTGGAAAGTTCACCGGTCTCATTGCGGCCGCCCGTTCCCGCGTACTCCAGGCCGCCGACGGTTCCCGGCACAATACTTGCTAGCGGGCTGGCGACGGATGGGTTAAATGCAACGACCTCGTTGTTGTTGGAGTCCTTGAGCCCCGTCTCGTACTCGTAGCGTAAACCAAAGTCGAGGGTCAACTTCCGGGTGATGCGGAACTCGTCCTGTACGTAGGCGCCCCAGTAGTTGATGTACTGGTAGAAGCGTTGCGACTCCTCTATATTTCCGCTGGTCGGTAGCCCCAACAAAAGGTCGGCGATGGCGCTGCCATGCGAGGGATCGGGGTCGCCAGGATTCTGTTTCGTGAAGTTCCCAGTGAAATCGAAATATCCCGGCGCGTGCTGAAAATCGGTGAAGGAAAGATCGATGGAGCGGTAATCGACACCCGCCTTGATGCTGTGCTTCCCAATCTCTTTGGCTATCTGGGTGAAGAGATTCCTTGAGTACCAGAAGTCCCTGGTCGCCGTTGAATCGCTCAGAGAGGTGAAGTTCGTCACATCGACCGGCGGAAAGAAGCCGAGTTGGTAGTTGTAGGCCGGAAGTCCAAGCGCGGTGGGGCTGAATCCATTGCTCAGCGGCAGGATGACATTGGGGAAGCGGTTGAATCCGAAGCGGACGCTGAGGATGGTCGTGGGATTGAGGGTGAAGATGTTGTTCAAATTGGTGGCGTCCACATGCCGGTTATACGTGATGGATTCCGATCCGGGCGTAGTCCCCAGCGCATTGCCAAAGGGTATCAGGCAGAAGTAGTGCAAATAGGAGACGTTGGCCGCCCACCACTTGAAGAACTGTTGATCGAGCTTGCCGACGAATTCGTCGCCGCGATTTGCCGGTCCCGGCGTTGCAGCAAGATAATTCGATCCTCCGGAGGGCAATCCCTGCACATTGGCGTGTGGAAAATAGCTGACAATCGCCTGGCCGACCGCGCTGGTTGGCGTGAACTTGTTGCCGGTAATGGGTTGCTTCGTATTGGGATCGTAGATGGTGATAGGGACCTGGGCGCCGGTGGACGACAGGACATAGCTTTGAGAGAAATCCCCCGAGCGTTCCAGGTCCGTTGGCACCTGATAACTGGCGCGCAGGTAGTTGCTTTCGCTGAATCCCTCCTCGGCCAGAAAGAAGAACGTCCTGTTCCTTCCGTCGTAAAGGTGCGGAACGATCACCGGGCCGCCGATTGAGCCGGCATAACTGTAGAAGGGCGTGTTGGGCCGCGGTACGCCTGCGCGATTGGCAAAGAAGTCGTTGGCGTTGTAGACCGATTGGCTTGTAATTCCATAAAGCGAGCCATGAAGATTGTTCGTGCCCGACTTGAGCAGCGTGTTATAGACGCCCCCGCCAGTCCTTCCCACTTCGGCGTCATACGTGGTCACCTGGACTTTAAGCTCCTGGGTTGCTTCAGTCGCCGGGATGATGGTTGGGCGGTTAACGGTATCGGTGATGGGCACGCCGTCGATCAGGTATTGATTGGTCGACTCCGGGCTGCCTGCAATGGATACGGTCGAGGTGTCGCTCTGGTCGATAAAGCCGGAGCCGCGAATCACCGGCAATACGTTCTGCGAGACATTGATGACGGTGTACTGGTTTCGTCCGTCGCTGGTCGAAACGGGCAGGTCGAGGAGTTTCTGCTCCTCCAATGCCGTTGACGTCGAACCATTGGTCGTATCGAGCAGTGGCGTGCCCGCCGTAACCTCAACGGTCTGCGACGTATCGCCAAGTTCAAGTGATACGTCCACCGTGACGGACTGCTGCGTGCCGACTACGATGCCGCCGCGCTCGAATCGCTTGAACCCGCTGCTTTCGACCACGACCCGATAACTGGCCGGCTCAACCTGGCTGAAGGTATAGAGCCCGGCGCCATCCGATGCGGCAACACGGGATACTCGTTTGGCTTCATCGATGAGCGTTACCTTGGCTCCGCCTATAACCGCATGGCTCGGGTCGGTGACCAAGCCCCGGACCTCGGCCGAATAGGACTGTGCGAACAAAGGCGCCGAGATGAGCAACAATAAGGCGCTGAATGCCTTGCGTGCTGAAATCATTTGGGATCCTCCAAAAATGAATGCAGTGTGGGAAAGCCCGCGCCTTAATGCAGGCCTTCGTGAACGCCGGATAGACCTCCGGCATACGATGTTCCGAATCGAGCAAAAACGTGGAATGAGCCGCGCGGATGCGCGTTAGCGTACGAAGGGAAAACAACAGCGGAAGGGTGCGCTCCGCGTAACGGAGCACACCGGCACAGCGGCGAGAGAAGCGGGTTGGATGCGTCGGAAGAACATGGGATCAGGCTCCCAAGACCAGTGGAAGCCGGGATAGCTCCTCATCGGTGCTGTCATTGGGGACCGAGCAACCGGGAGTAAGGATGAACTTGCTGCCCGCGGCATTGCTGGCGCTCTGCCACTGCTCACGGATTTGGGTTGGAGTGAGATCCTTGTACTTCACTTCATCGATTCCGGTGGCGATGGTCTGCGAGAACTTGCTGCGCACGGTGCTCACCTGAACTCCGCTGGTTTGCACGGACCAATTGACGACCGGCGCCTGGAATCCAACGAACTGATCGACATATTCGTTCTCCCAGTGCAGATGCAGGAAGCTCAGTTTTGCGCTGGAGGTTGCCTCGAAGAAGCGCTTGTCGAAAGGCGCGCTGAACCGGGCATAGTCCGCCGGCGAAAGCTCATCGCGCTTGGCGTTCGCAATCGAGAATAGGACTCCCGAGGCGCCCGCGGCAAAGGCCCGCCGGGCGTGGTTGATGTGCGACTGCGTCAGCACATCGAGGGCGTCGAGCAGCCGTTGCGGGTTTTCTTGCTGCAAGCGGAGGACTTCCTCCTTCGACGACAATTTGACGGCGACCTGCCAGGGATTGAAGACCGTCTCGAGAATGTATGCGTCTCCATTCAAGCCTGCGTTGATCAACTCCAGAGCCCGAATCTGGTCGGGGAAAGGATTGTCGAGCACCTTTAGTTCATACCAGTTGCCCGCGGGCTTGGGATACGGATAATCGCTCATCACCTTGACGATGTCCGTCCTGTATTTCCAGTGATAATCCAGGGTTGCCTTGGCGTGGACCTCGGGAGTCTGGGGTCCGAAGTGATGCCAATGCGTGAAGGGCGGCCGGTCCACTTCGCGCCCCGTGAGTGCGCGGTCTACGCGCTCCTTGCGGGTGAGCGGCTTTCGGCCTGCCACCTGTCCGAGAACGGGTTGTGCGAGTGCGACGCCCGCAATTGCCGCGGCAGAAACAAGAAAGCTCCTTCGGTCAATCATGTGTTGCTCCAGAAAAACGGATAGATACAGATGGATGGAGTCCACGCGCAGAAGAGTTGCTTCTGTTCAGCCAGAAATCCGATTGTCAGGGTGCAAGAACGCCTGCGCAGGTGTGGGTCATATCGCCGCTGATTGGGTCAGCGACAACAGAGGGTGCGGCAAGCGAGAATAAGGCTGGAGATCAATGTCATCTCTCGTTGAGGACGAACAATTCCGCACGAACAGACACGGAAACGCCAGTTTCGCACGGAATGAAGTCGATGTCAAATTGCACAGCCTGCTCAGTGGCTGATACTAAGAAATCCAAAGCCTCGCCAATCTGCTCGATTATTGCCAAACGCAGTCGCGATACGTACGCGACTTCTCGGAACAGTATCGCCACCGGCAAGCGTGAAGCGCAGCGACTGTTGCAGCCTTACGTTGATTAGGCGAATACTGCGTGAGCAGCGCCGGTCAGAGAACGTAAATCCCAACCTGGGGAGGATGTTGGCTTTCACGCGCATGTTGACGGTATCGGTGTAGCGTGTGCTCAATCCTTTTTTCCAGTGCTCAAGCCACATTTCCAAGACTCTCTGGAATGTGCTCACATTGGCGAGGCTCTTTGCCTCCTTTTCGGCCTTTCGTTCGGCCATAGGGTCCTTGCCGAAAGCCAAGAGTGAGCGTGTAGTCTGGTGGGCCTCTCGCGCATTTATGGTCGTCACGTCCGGATATTTGCCGTACGACACGAGCTTTTCACGACCATCGTAGCGATACCCCCTCCGCCACAGCTTGCCGCCCGCCGTGGTGACTCAAAGATACAGCCCAGCTCCATCGCTCATTGCATAAGGCTTATCCTTCGCCTTGGCCTTCCTCACCTCGACATTCGTGGGCTTGTTAACGTTCATTTCCTCACCCGGCGAAATAACCCAAAAACAGGAATACCCCCAGAATATCCCCTGGCAAACGCGGCTTGGGCTGGACGGGGTTCGACGCGTCTTAAATCTAAGCTATTTGTTTTCTATGTCTTACTATATATGCTTGGTCTTGATTGGATGCACTTGAACGACCGGAAGGGCTGCTGGCGGAGAGAGGGGGATTCCCAGCCATACATTTAAAATCAATAAGTTAAGTGCTTTGTCGGGGCGTTGTCGGGATATAATACCCCAAAGAGGCTCTCGACCATGCCCAAAGCCACCCTCATGATTCGCTTCAGACGGCCTTCCGACCCGAAATGGATCCGGCGACCAGCCGTCTACGGTTCCACTGGCCGGGTCCGCCCCGGAGTCGCCGAATTCAAGGATCCCAAAACCGGCGAAAAGTCTGAAGTGAACATCGGCGACAAGTATACCTTCGACATTCGCGTCGAGAATAACGGCACTACCTACAAGCCCGCCGGGAAGAATGCAGCAAATGCCGAAGCACTGCGCATCCAGATCGCCGGGAAGTTGCAGGCCCGATCCGACTCTGAAGCTGCGGGTCTGATCGTTATCGATCCGGACGAAGCTAAAGAGAAGCGAGTGCGTCTGGCCGACTCCTTCAACGATTACGTCGAAGATGCCTTCAAGCGGAACGCGCTCGAGGCCAGAAGTCAGGCAATTCTCGTCAGCGCCGAATTCCTCGCCGCCGCTGAGACAACATTCGTCGACCAGGTCGAGCGCGAAACAATCCTCAATTTCGATCAGCGGTTTCGCGATCAGGGCAGAGAGGCGCGCACTATCTTCAACAAGCGGCAGCGGCTGCAATCGATGCTGCGCTGGGCCGGCGTTGATGAGAAGATCTTTCCTCCAAAACCGAAATACGAAGAGGCCCTGCCCACCATCTACTCCCAGGCCCAACTCAAGGCTCTTTTCGGCATTGCCAGCCCATACCAAAAGATGTTTTGTAACCTGGCGCTCAAGCTCGGTCTGCGAGACCAGGAAGTACAGTTTGCTGAATTCAGTGACATCAGCTGGGAGGAGTCCGTATTCCGCGTCCGCGGCAAGAAGGTGCGCGGGCGCAACGGCAAGACGTACATATTCAAAGTGAAGGATTATGAGCAGCGCGATATTCCCATTCCACGCGATTTCCTGGATGAGCTCAGGGCCTGGAAAGACTCTCACCCCGGCCAGAACCTGATCGTTCCGTCATCCAATGGCAATCCCAATACGAAATTATTGAAGATGGTCAAGCGCATGGCGCGCCGCGCTAAGATTACATGCGGACACTGCCTGAACTGCATCGAAGGGCTCAAAGGCGAACGCGGCTGCGACGATTTCGAGTTGCACAAGTTCCGCCGCACCTGCATCACGACTTGGCTCAGGAACAGGATCGACCCGCGAACCGTGATGGCGTATGCCGGCCATGCTGATCTTGAAACAACGCTTCGGTACTTGCGCCCAGCCGCTGCCGAGGAGCAAATTGCCGCCGTGAGCGATATTAAATGGTATTGATGACGACAAGGTTGAAAAGGCACGCCAATGTTTCTCCGCAGGGACTCCGTCAAACTGTGTTGCCATCAACAATAGAGCGGCCAAGCACTCACATTCTCGCCCATCGTTTCGGCCGGTACAGAACTCGGCTCGTATCATTTCTTTTCGAACTTCCTGTTCAACTCCTGCTGAAAACCCGGCATTAATCCGGCTGAGAAGTGTGCCACCTTTCGAGAGCCTGGTTTTCGGGTACGGCCGTTTAAGCCCGTACGTGTGGTGTCTACCAGTCGCTTCAAACAACGTATTCGTCAGAGCAATCCATCTGTTTTGTGATTTGTGTATGTGATGTTCTGAAGGTATGAGCGATGTGTCAGTGGGATTGGTGCGGCGGCGTCCCCGTCTCAGCCGCGAGGAAGGGGA
>Ga0181520_10000781_pt1 | contig 68753 bp, 59 predicted proteins | sample PEATcosm2014_Bin_29_FD_132451 | JGI IMG/M metagenome (GOLD analysis project Ga0181520, IMG submission 132451) | Peatland microbial communities from MTU Mesocosm Facility, Houghton, MI, USA - PEATcosm2014_Bin02_30_metaG | ecosystem: Environmental > Terrestrial > Soil > Wetlands > Peat | place...
CCGACCTGATTCACACTCACACTTTCCCGTTTGAAGAGCTACCGACTGCCGTGCGGTATTCGCGCGACCGGGTTGAAGATGCGATCAAGGTTGTCGTAAGAGTGCAGGCTTAAAAGAACGCGGTAGAGTACGCCGCGGCCAGCGCCCAACATTCGGAGGTGCCCGCATGAGATTGTGCGGGCGCCTCCTGTGATACATGGTTAAGCTGGTCTGCGAATCTCTTGTCTTCGACTTTCGGTGAATCAGCTTCAGATGTACACTGTGCGTACTTATGGCAATGACAGTGGATGTACTCCGAAATCATCTGAACTACACCGATTGGGCTAGCCGCAGATTGGTTGAAGCAGCAAGTGCGCTGGACCCTCAGGAACTAACGAAAGACTTCGGTTCCGCCTATAACAGTGTCCTCGGCACCTTGGTGCATGTCTACGCTTCGGACCGCGCCTGGCTTGGCCGGATCGAAGGAAATCCTCCGGCAGTTTATATGGATCCGGAGAAGGATATGCATCTGGCCGTGCTAAAGAATGACTGGCCCGCGTTGATGGAACGGTGGAAACAATGGGGCGCTCAACTGACCGAGGACTCCATTCTGAAGGGTGTTGCCTACAAGGATACGAAGGGCAATGCGTATGTAACACCGGCCTGGCAGATTGTGCTGCATTTTGCGAATCACGGGACCCATCACCGTGGCCAAGTCTCCGGTTTTCTGCGCGCACTGGGACACACGCCGCCGCCTGTGGACTTGATCGTTTATTACAGGGAAATGTACCGCTGAATTTCGGTTGACTGAACCAACATCAGCAGAGCGATTCTCGCCGAAATGCTGTCTTGGGTCGCTACTGCTGCCGACGCCCACGATTGACGATTGTGATAATCGTTTCGAGGGCGGAGGTGGCGGAACGGTACATGGTTGCGCGGATTTTGAAAAAGAGTGCCTTCCTTGCTAAACGTTATTTGCATGTAATTACTTATTGGTACATGTCTGCATTCCGTAGCGATCGACAGATTGTTTTCCGAACTCGACGGTCGCGTCAGAGAAAGATTCTCCCGGAGCCGTTTGTCGCCACAGAGTTGGAACTGGACAAACAGAGCCAACTCTGGGCCACCAGATGTGGTTTAGTACGAAGTGGAAGCGGCCAGTTCTTTGCCACCGAGGCGGCGGGTGAGAAATTCGACGCATACGCGGACCTTTGCCGATTCACTCAATCGCACGGGATAGACAGCGGTGATATCCGCCTCCTGTTCATAGCCAGGGAGCACTCGGACGAGACGCCCATCCCTTAGACTGGAATCCACGTCCCATGTGGAACGAAGAATTACTCCGTGTCCAGCCACAGCCCATTGATGAACAATTTCGCCGTTGTTGCAGGATAGTGGACCGGAGACGCGGGCCGTTTCGATTCCATTTGCGCCTTTCAGTTTCCAGACACCGAAACTCTGGTCGCGCTCGCGAATCACGATACAGTCGTGCTGTTCCAGATCAAGGACGCTTGCCGGCGTACCGCGCCGTTCCAGATAGGCGGGCGAAGCACACAGGATGCGGGAGTTGGCGGCGATGCGCTTGATGATAAGGTTCGGCGCGGACTCGCCTCCGATCCTGATATCGATGTCGAAGCCTTCGCCGATGAGATCAATGGGCCGGGCAAGCAGTTCGAGTTGTATCTGCAACGATGGATAGCGCTGGGCAAGGTCGGAGAGAGCAGGGGCAAGACGCTTCCTCGCAAAACCGGCGCTCGAACTGATTCGCAGCAACCCACGGGGAACGGTTTTTGCCGTCGTGACCGCTTCGGCCATCTGCCCCACTTCGTCAATAATCCGCTGAGCCCATCGAAAGACGATTTCCCCATCCTCGGTTACATTTACGCGCCGGGTTGTGCGGTGAAGCAGACGCACGTGCAGTACCTCTTCCAGCATGGCGATCCGCTTGGTGACGTATGCAGGAGATGCGCCAGACTCTCTGGCTGTGGCAATAAAACTGTTATTGCGCACTACCGCGCAAAATAGCCGCAGATCTTTGAGAGGAGGTAGATTATTCATGCATTGTGTCTTCTGTATTTACATCTTAATTGGTTATTTCAACCAAAAGAAATGATAATTTCCAAGCTTAATTACTAAATCCAAAGAATTTGAGAATCGCAGGGGGCGAAACATGGAAGCACATAAAATCGCGGTGATTGCCGGTGACGGCATAGGAAAAGAAGTGATGCCGGAGGGAATGCGTGCCCTTGAGACTGCGGCGGCTCACTTCAACATAGCCATCGCGGCCGATCATTTCGACTGGGCCTGCGTTGAATACTATTTGAAGCACGGGCGGATGATGCCGGAGGACTGGTTCGAGCAGCTGAAGGGCTACGAGGCAATCTTCTTCGGCGCGGTTGGATGGCCCGCAGTGGTGCCCGACCATGTTTCGCTGTGGGGATCGCTGATCCAGTTCCGGCGCGGCTTCGATCAGTATATCAACCTTCGCCCGGTGCGGCTGATGCCCGGCGTGGCGGCGCCACTGGCGGGCCGGAAACTGGGCGACATCGACATGATGATCGTGCGCGAGAACACGGAAGGCGAATATTCGGCGGTGGGTGGACGCATGTTCGAAGGCACGGACCGGGAGTTCGTTGTGCAGGAGGCGGTGTTCACCCGCAAGGGCGTGGACCGGGTGCTCAAATACGCCTTCGACCTGGCTGCCACGCGACCGAAGAAGCATGTGACCTCGGCTACCAAGTCGAACGGCATCTCCATCAGCATGCCTTACTGGGACGAGCGAGTGGAGACGATGGCCGCCAAGTACCCGGACATTCGATGGGATAAATACCATATCGACATCCTGACGGCCCGCTTTGTGCTGAGCCCGGAGCGCTTCGATGTTGTGGTGGCGTCCAATCTGTTTGGCGACATCCTGTCCGATCTGGGGCCGGCGTGCACTGGCACCATTGGCATTGCCCCGTCAGCCAATCTGAATCCCGAGCGGATTTTCCCTTCGCTGTTCGAGCCGGTTCATGGCTCGGCACCAGACATCTATGGCAAGAACATCGCCAACCCCATCGGCGCCATCTGGTCGGCGGCGATGATGCTCGATTTCCTCGGCAAAGGAAGCGCCACATATCGGGCGGCACACGATTCCATCGTCAAGGCAATTGAGACTGTTCTGACCAACGGGCCGCTCACTCCCGACCTGAAGGGGAACGCCAGCACCACCGATGTAGGCAAGGCCATCGCCGCGGCGATCGGCTGACAAGGAATGGCACCAAACCAGCTTTCACATTAAAAGGGGCAAGTCGATGAGTGCTTTGCAGGCAGCGGCTCCGCGTCGGCGGTCGATGTTCTCTTCGATCGTTCGAGATCTCTTCTTCCAGGTGGTCGTTGCGACCATCATTGCAGTTTTGCTGGGCAAGTATTACCCCCATTTTGCCGAGGCTCTGAGGCCGCTCGGCGACGGTTTCGTCCGGCTCATCAAGATGGTGTTTGCGCCGGTGATTGCGCTCACCGTCATCCTGGGCGTTGCCAAGATGGAAAGCATGAAGGAACTGGGACGCGTTGGCGTGCTCTGCCTGGTTTACTTCGAGGTGGTATCAACCTTTGCGCTGATACTGGGATTGTTGGCAGTCCATATCCTGCAGCCAGGCGCCGGTATGAACATCAATCCGGCGACGCTGGATACGAAGGCGATTGCAGGCTTTACGGCGGCGAAGTCTCCGGGCTGGCAGGATTTCCTGCTCAACATTATTCCTAACAGCGTAGTGGAATCGTTCTCGAAGAACGACGTGCTTCAGATCATCTTCTTCTCCATTCTGCTCGGCGTCGTCTTGTCAATGAATCGGCATCGCGTGAAGCCGCTGGTGGATGTACTGGAATCCCTCTCCGAATCGATGTTCTCCATTGTCCGGCTGATTATGCGGCTGGCACCGATTGGCACTTTGGGCGCCATCGCTTTCACGGTTGGGAAATATGGACTGGGATCAGTGGTGTCGATGGGCAAGGTAGTGGGAGCGATGTACCTGACCGTCGGCCTGTTCATTGTGGTGGTGCTGAACCTGATCTCCATGTTCAGCGGCTTCAGCCTGTGGAAGCTGATGAAGTACATCAAGGACGAACTGGTGACTGTGTTCGCAACCGGCTCTTCCGAATCGGTTCTGCCACAAGTGATGGGAAAGCTGGTCAACCTTGGCGTTTCGAAAACCGTGGTGGGTATCACCATCCCGTCTGGGCTCACTTTCAACCCCGATGGTCAATGCATTTACTACACACTTGGAGCGCTGTTTATCGCCCAGGCAACCAACGTTCACCTGACACTGATGGACACGGCGATTGTTTTGGGTGTCCTGATGATTGCCTCCAAGGGATCGGCTGGCGTCACGGGCTCCGGGTTTATCACGCTGGCGGCGGTGCTTTCCTCGATCGGCAAGATTCCGGTCGCAGGAATGGTGCTGCTGCTTGGCGTCGATCCATTCATGTCGCGGGCGCGCGGCTTCACGAACACATTGGGCAACGCTGTGGGCGCCATGGTGATTGCCCGCCGGGTTGGTGCGATCGACATGAACACGCTCAACGAGCAACTTAACGGTCAAGGAAAAGCGTAGAGAGGAAATACCATGCGTACTTACACCATTGCCACCATACCGGCTGACGGTATCGGCAAAGAAGTTATTCCCGCCGGTGTCGCCGTGCTGAAGGCTTTGGAATCCAAATGCGGCGATTTCCGCCTCGGGTTCGAAAACTTCCCCTGGGGATCGGACTACTACCGCAAGACCGGGCTCATGATGCCCGAGGATGGACTAGAGCGGCTCAGGCCGTTCTCCGCTATCTATTTTGGTGCAGTGGGCGATCCGGATATTCCGGACCATATCACCCTATGGGGCTTGCGGCTCAAAATCTGCCAAGGCTTCGACCAATATGCCAATGTGCGTCCGACGCGCATTCTTCCTGGTATCACGAGTCCGTTGCGAGGAGTTGAAGAGGGCGATCTCGACTGGGTGATTGTGCGCGAGAACAGTGAAGGCGAATATGCCGGTCACGGCGGACGCGCCCATCGCGGCCATCCCGAGGAAATCGCGACCGAAACCGCGATCTTCACGCGCGCTGGGGTAACCCGCATCATTCGATACGCTTTTGAACTGGCACAGGCGCGCCCACGCAAGATGCTGACCGTGGTGACCAAGTCCAACGCGCAGCGCCACGGCATGGTGCTATGGGATGAGTTGGCGGCCGCGGTCGCTCTCGACTTCCCCGACGTTACGGTCGACAAGATGTTGGTAGACGCAGTGACGACCCGCATGGTGGGCAAGCCCAAGAGCCTGGATGTGATTGTTGCCACCAACCTGCACGCTGACATCTTGAGCGATTTGGCGGCAGCACTGGCGGGCAGCATGGGTATTGCGCCAACCGCTAACCTTGATCCCCGGCGTATCTACCCGTCGATGTTCGAACCGATTCATGGCTCGGCCTTCGACATTATGGGCAAGGGAATTGCCAACCCGATTGGTGCACTGTGGACGGCGTCGATGATGCTGGAGCACTTAGGCGAAAAAGAGGGAGCAGCACGACTGATGAAAGCCGTAGAAAAGGTGACGGCGTCGGGAAGCGTCTCGACCCCTGATCTGGGAGGAGCGGCTACGACCGTCCAAGTGACGGAGGCGGTCTGCGACGCTCTCTAAAATCGCACGCTAAGGTGACGTGGAACTGAACTGCGCCCGGATCTTCCCGAGAGGAAGCTCCGGGCGCAACTGGAAATGAATTCGACTCCTCGGAGGATTGGAATGATACGTCGCGATTTCTGTAAATCGTCATTGGCGGTAGCAGGCCTTGCTCTCACCAGCGGAGCGTCATTGGGCAACGCGCAAACGCAGGAAGGCGCAAAGCCCGCCGCCTCGGTTCCGAAAGCCGGTGCGCCCGGTCTTACCAAGTATGTCTGCGAGTTCGTCGTGAACACCCGGTATGAGGACATTCCGCCCGAGGTTCTCGAACTTGGAAAGAAATCGCTACTTGATGAATTTGGCAATGCATTGGCTGGATCGTGTTCCGAACATCGTCATGCAGTGCTGGAGTACGTGCAATCACTGGGCTCAAATGGCAAGGCCAGCATCATCGGAACCAACCGGAAATCCGCGGCTCGCTTCGCCGCGTTTGCCAATGGCGTTTGGATTCACGCGGACGATTTCGACGATACGCAACTGGCCGTGTTGAAAGACAGAGTTTACGGGTTACTTACTCATCCAACTGTTCCGGTGCTGCCGCCGGTGCTGGCGCTCTGCGAACTCGGACGGCGTCCGGGGAAAGACTTTTTGCTTGCGTATAACCTCGGCGTAGAAGTGGAATGCAAGATTGCTGAGGCGATCAATCCCCGCCATTATGGCGACGGCTTCCACTCCACTGGAACCTCTGGATCATTTGGCAGCGCCGCGGCGTGCGCCAAGATGCGTGGCCTGAACGCTCAGCAAACCGCGTATGCGCTGGGCATTGTGGCCGCTGAAGCCGGAGGATTGCGCGAAAACTTCGGTACCATGACTAAGCCCTTCCAGGCAGGGCACGCGGCTGAGAATGGAACGGTGGCTGCCGATCTTGCGGCGCTTGGCTGGACGGCCGCGCCTAACATCCTTGAGGCACAGTTCGGATGGTTCAACGCTGCCGGGGGCGGATATGACAACAATGCCATCATGGACAAACTCGGAAAGCCCTGGACGTTTGTCTCTCCGGGAATATCGATAAAGCCATTCCCTTGTGGATCGCTGAATCACCCGGCGATGTGGGAATTCCTAACCCTGGTGAAGCAAAACGACGTCAAGCCAGCGGATGTCGAGAGGATCGATTGCGGCGCGAATTCCAAGATGACCACGACGCTCCTTCATCACCGTCCAACGAATGGGTTGCAGGCAAAGTTCAGCATGGAATTCTGTCTTGCCATTCTTCTATTGGAGCGCAGAGCTGGAGTGGCGCAGTTCACGGATGAGACGGTGAAGCGTCCCGACGTGCAGGAGTGGATCAAGCGAGTGAATTTCTATGTTGACCCGGAGGCGGAAGCTGCTGGTTTCGACAAGATGACGAGCATTATCAAGATTCACTTGAAGAACGGCAAGATCATCTCTGGCCAGGCATTCATGGCTAAGGGGAGTCCCTCGAATCCGATGACGTATGAAGAGACGGCTGACAAGTTCCGGGGTGGTGCTGAGTTCGCAAAGTGGCCCACGCAGAAGGCTGAGAGAATTATCCAACTGGTGAGATCACTGGAAAAGGAACCGGACATGAGCAGGTTGACGGCGGCATTAACCGTCTAGCTGCAAAGCTGGAAATTATTAAGGCAAGAGCGGGATCGACGTGTCTCTGCTGAGCAGCACGGATTGTAAGTGCCTGAGCAGAGTGGCTGCGTCGATTCCGCGTTTTTTGCCATGCCTAATCTTCTGGAAGGAATGTTTCTACCACCCGGATAGCGCTCCGCGCATCCAACCTCTGCATCGAAAAATCGAATGAGCTCAGAGGTTGACATGAGTAAAGGTATTGGAGAGCGCGGGTACGCAAGGACCGATGTACTGGTTTCCACAGATTGGGTTGAACAACATCTGAATGATCCGGCTGTTCGCATTGCGGAATCCGATGAGGACCCGCTTCTATACAGCTCCAATCACATTCCTGGCGCGGTTGAGATTGATTGGACTAGAGATCTCAATGACCCGATTCGGCGAGACTATTTAGGACGTATCGCGTTTGAACGGCTGATGCGCAGAATAGGAGCGACTCGGGAGACTACGATCGTTCTCTATGGCGACAAGAACAATTGGTGGGCAACTTACTCATTCTGGTTGCTGCAGTTGTTTGGACACGAGAAGGCCAAGATTATGGACGGCGGACGACTGAAGTGGATCAAAGAGAATCGGCCGGTCACGCGCGATGTTCCCAGGTATCAGCCCACCAACTACCAGGCGCCAGAACGAGACGATACCCGCTTCCGCGCCTTCCGTGATCAGACGCTGAAACATATGGAAGGGAAGTTGCCTATGATCGATGTCCGCAGCCCAGAGGAATACAGGGGTGAACGGTTGCACATGCCGGATTACCCAAACGAAGGGGCGCTGCGAGGCGGTCACATACCAGGCGCGCGGAACGTTCCATGGGGTAGGGCGGTGAACCAGGAGGACGGCACATTTAAGGACGCCGCTGAGTTGCGGAAGATTTATACGGAAGAGAATAAGCTGCGCCCAGAGGACGAGGTTATAGCCTACTGCCGGATTGGAGAGCGGAGCAGTCACACGTGGTTTGTTCTCAGGTATCTGCTGGGCTTCTCAAAGGTTCGGAATTACGACGGTAGTTGGACAGAGTGGGGAAATCTTGTCCAGGCGCCGGTGGAAAATCCGAGTGCAGAGGCGCGGGATGAAGCAGCTGCCTGAACAGCTGGAACGTTTAGTCGCCACACTGGAGACTCTCGACCGCGGCGATCGTATTCAAATGTTGATTGAGCTGGCAGAGCAATTCAGGCCGGTGCCGCCGCGAATTGCTCAACGTCCGTATCCGGCAGAGCGCCGCGTTCCGGGATGTGAATCGGAAGCGTATGTGTGGTGGGAGCCGGAGGCAAAGGGCAATCTTGTCTACTACTTTGCGGTAGAGAATCCACAGGGAATCTCGGCCAAGGCGTTGGCTAGCATTTTAGGCAGTTCACTTTCCGGTGCAGCACTGGATGAAGTTGCTGAGGTTCCGGCGGACATAATCTATCGCATCTTCGGACGTGAGCTCTCAATGGGAAAGTCACTGGGACTGATGGGAATGGTGAATATGGTTTGCATGGCAGCCCGTCAGCAGATGCAGGCTGTGAGACCGGAAATTGCAAGTAGCGGATTCTAACGTTCTGGCTTCAGGATTGGCAGCGCAGATGTGCTCGTGCCGAAATCCAGGTCGAGGCCAAGCTGGAGTTTCGCGGCTTCTGAGATGCGGTTTGGATCCCAGGGTGGATCAAAGACAACTTCAACGATTACTTCCTTGACGCCAGACAAGCCTGATAGCTTGCGCACTATTTCCGATTTAATGACTTCGGACATTCCGCATCCGGGCGCAGTCAAGGTCATCTTGATTTCGACCCTGTTGGTTTCATTCGGCAGAGGCATGACCTCGCAGGAATAAATCAGTCCGAGATCGGCAATGTTGACGGGAATCTCCGGATCGAAGACCGTCCTCAATTCATTCCAGACGGCCTGCTCGGTCGAAACTTCCCGCCGTTGGCCGTCGGTTCCGTGACTCATGATGCGAGCGCTCCCAAATCGCCGGCAAGATGTATCTGCGCACCCGGAGTTTGAACGGTGTGGGCGAACCGCAGTACATATTGGTTTACCAATGCCTCGACGTGTCTGCGCACGGGGCCTTGCTTCATGCGTGCAAGACACTCGCCTGCGAATGCCCGCAACAAGAGACTCCGCGCCGACGCTTCGCCGATTCCACGAGAGCGCAGGTAGAAGAGAGCCTCTTCGTCGAGCTGCCCAATCGTCGCTCCATGGGTGCACTTCACGTCATCGGCATGTATCTCCAACTGCGGTTTGGTGTCGATTTGCGCATCGTCGGAGATGAGCAGGTTGCGGTTGGTCTGCTTCGCATCGGTTTTCTGCGCGTCTTTGTGCACGATGATCCGTCCGTGAAAGACACCATGTGCGTGATCATCCAGAATTCCGTTATAGAATTGGCGGCTGCTGCAGTGAGGGCTGGCATGCTCGACTAACATGTAGTTATCCAGGTGCTGACGGCCGGTGCCGAGAAATAAGCCATTGATCAGGCATTCGCCACCTTCACCGGCAAGAACCGGATGCACATTGTTCCGCACGAGCGCCCCACCGAGCAGAACGGAATGGGACGCAACATTCGCACTGCGTCCCTGGTGCATACTCAAGGTAGAAATGTTGAACGTATTGGCCTGCTCGCGCTCAATCCTGTAATGAGAGAGCACGGCATTATCGGCGGCCACGAGCTCTGTGACTGCGTTGCAAAGAGCAGTGCCTTGGCCGAGGGATACATATTCCTCGACGATGGTGGCTTGGCTGTTCTCGTCGGCAAGAATCAGAGTTCTGGGGTGGCTCATGACCGGTAACGCGTCTGAAACCGAGACAAAGAGCAGGTAGATAGGTTCTTCGACAACCACGCCCCGGGGAATATGCACGTAAGCACCGTCTTGCGCGAAGGCGGTATTCAGCGCGGAAAAGCTGTCGCGATCAAGGTCCACGTAGCGACCGAAGTGCCTTTGAACTGTCCGTGCCCCATTGCTAAATTGCTGCGCTAGTCCGGTTACTTCTATGCCATCCGCAAGTTTATTCCGGAGCGATAGCTCAGGAACAAAATTACCGTTGAGGAACACGAGCTGGCATCCTGCGCCACGCACTCGCCATGGCTCAATCTGGTGCGGAGAGACTCTGGCATCCAACATCAGGTGAAACGCGAGGTTTTCAATGGCAGAGACACTGGTAAAACGCCAGTCCTCATCATGAGTTGTTGGAAGGCCCTTCTCGCAGAATTGGGCGAAGGCCTCGCGGCGCAATTCACGCAACCACGGAGCTTCGGCGGCGGCCATTCGCTCGAACTCCGCGAAGCACTGAAAGTAGTTGTTGCGCACGGAAGGTACAGTGCTCACGTCGATCCTTTCTCAGGCGGCTGTGGTGCCGGCTTCCATGGAGCCGTAGCCGGTTTCTTCGAGTTCAAGCGCCAATTCCGGACCGCCCGAACGCACGATTCGTCCGTCCACCAGAACATGAACATAGTCAGGCACGATGTAAGTCAACAGCCGCTGATAATGGGTCACAACCACCATTGCCCTTTCCGCGCTGCGCATGGCGTTCACACCCTTTGCGACAATCCGGAGGGCGTCAATATCCAATCCGGAATCGGTCTCGTCGAGAATTGCGAGCGTTGGTTCCAGTACTGCCATCTGCAGAATCTCATTACGCTTTTTCTCGCCGCCCGAAAAACCTTCGTTGACCGAACGGTTCATCAACTTATCATCCATTTCCAAGAGGCTCAGCTTCTCGCGGAACATTGGTAGAAACTCCATGGCCGTCATCTCATCCAGTCCGCGAGCTTTGCGAAGTGCGTTGAGTGCCGTGCGCAGAAAGTACGAATTGCTGATGCCGGGAATCTCGACAGGGTATTGGAAAGCCATGAACAGGCCCTCCCATGCGGCCTCTTCGGGCTTCATTGCAAGCAGGTCTTTGCCGTTGAGTTGAACGCTGCCGGAAGTCACGTCGTAGGCGTCCCGGCGGGCAAGCACCTGCGCCAAGGTACTCTTACCAGAACCGTTCGGACCCATGATGGAGTGCACTTCTCCAGCATTGACCCGCATATCAATACCCTTGAGAATCTCGTGATGATCCACGCTGGCGTGAAGGTCAGCGACTTCGAGTAGTGCTCCCATTTATTCCTTTCGTTCCTGCGCGTGCCAGTTATCCAACGCTGCCCTCAAGGCTGACGCTCAACAGCTTCTGAGCTTCAACGGCAAACTCCATCGGCAGTTCCCGGAAGACGCGCTTGCAAAAGCCGTTCACGATCATTGAAATCGCGTCCTCAGTCTTAAGGCCTCTCTGCCGCAGATAGAACATCTGATCTTCCCCTATCTTTGAGGTGGAAGCTTCATGCTCCATGCGGGCGGACGCGTTTCGCACTTCTATGTATGGGAAGGTATGGGCACCGCATTTGTCTCCGATCAGGAGCGAGTCACATTGCGTATAGTTCCGGGCTCCGCTGGCTCCTTTCATGATCTTCACCTGCCCGCGGTAGGTGTTCTGGCCGAAGCCGGCCGAAATGCCTTTGGTGACAATTGTGCTTCTCGTGTTCTTGCCGATGTGGATCATCTTGGTGCCGGTGTCTGCCTGCTGATGGTTGTTGGTGAGAGCGACAGAGTAAAACTCGCCGACCGAGTTGTCTCCCCGAAGGATGCAGCTCGGATACTTCCAGGTGATTGCAGAACCGGTCTCGACCTGTGTCCAGGAGATCTTTGAATTCACTCCCTGGCATTTGCCTCGCTTGGTAACGAAGTTGTAGATTCCTCCCTTACCTTCCTTATCGCCGGGGTACCAGTTCTGCACGGTGGAGTATTTGATCTGCGCATCATCCAGTGCGACAAGTTCGACGACCGCTGCGTGCAGTTGATGACGGTCGCGTATCGGTGCGGTGCACCCTTCGAGATAGCTGACATAGGAGCCTGCATCAGCAACGATCAAGGTACGCTCGAACTGTCCCGATTCCGCAGCATTGATCCGGAAGTAAGTGGAAAGTTCCATGGGACAACGCACTCCCGGGGGGACATAGACGAAAGATCCATCGGAAAACACTGCTCCATTCAGAGCGGCAAAAAAATTGTCGGTATATGGAACAACCGAACCCAGATACTTTCGCACCAAGTCAGGGTGCTCCTGCACAGCTTCCGAGAAGGAGCAGAAGATAACTCCTGCCTCGCGCAGTTTTGCCTTGAACGTGGTTACCACGGAGACACTGTCGAAGACGGCATCGACTGCAACTCCGGCGAGCAACTTCTGTTCTTCGAGCGGAATTCCCAACCTTTGATAGGTTCGCAAAATCTCCGGATCAAGTGACTCCAAGCTCTCCAGAGTTGGTTTCTGCTTGGGCGCGGAGTAGTACACAATGTCTTGATAATCGATGGGGCCATACTTGATATTGGCCCACTTGGGCTCAGCCTGCGCCTTTTCCAGCGAAGCCCAATGCCGGAAAGCCTTGAGCCTCCATTCAAGCATGAACTCAGGCTCTCGCTTTTTTGCAGAGATAAGGCGAACGACGTCTTCGTTCAGACCCTTAGGCAAACTCTCCGATTCAATATTGGAGACAAAACCCCACTCGTACTCCCGCTCGGCAAGGTTGCGAATTGCGTCTACGTTGGAACTCATCCGATACTCCATAGCTCCGGTTCAGCTTGAGGGTGCATATCCACTCGCGGTCAACCAAAGCCGATTCGCTACGAAGTACAAAATCGGGCGTGAAACTCTGATTGCGCACTCTATAAGCCTCTAGATGCTTAATCCGCGGACCGGATTCGTTCGTGAGCTGGAATTGAGCAAGGAATGATTGCGCAAAACGCTCGATCGATTGGCGGTCTGGGCCGGGATGTGGAAAAGCAGCAAAGACGAGAGTTCCTGCGGGTATGCACTTTGTCGTACATCTCGGGATAAGGTCCTTTCATCACAGTGTGCGGATTTGAGGGGGGAACTATGAGGTGGAGATATCCGATAACACTTGCGGGACTTCTGCTGTTGCTTTTCGGGTTCGGGTCCGCTCAAACCATAACGGTTGGGTTCACCGTCTCGCGGACGGGGAGCTTGAACGTCGATTCGTCCGAACAGTTGCGAGGAGCTGAGCTCTGGCGCGACAAGGTGAATGCCGACGGAGGGATAAAAGCGGGCGGAAAGAGTTACCAAGTAAAGTTCGTGAACTACGATGACGAGTCAAGTCCGCAAAGAGTGCAACAACTCTACACGCGGTTGATTTTGCAGGACAAAGCGAACTTTCTGCTGAGCCCATATTCTTCGGGGCTGACAGCGACTGCGGCGATCGTCAGCGAGCAAAACGGAAAGATCATGATTACGTCGGGTGCGGCAGAGGAAAAGACCTATAGCCTCGGCAACAAGTACCTGTTCCAGATGTTCACGCCTGCCAATGAATATCTGACGAGCGCGCTGGATGCGCTGAAAGCAAAAAATGCGAAGAGCCGCGTGGCCTTTGTTTATGCGGACGATAGCTTTTCAAATGCGGTTGTAAACGCAGCCAAAGCATATGCGCAGAAGATCGGCCTGAATGTGGTATTTGCCGAGGCATATGCTCCTGATACCACCGATTTTGGTCCGATCATCGACAAGGTAGTCTCCTCAAAGGCAACCGCACTGGCCGGTGGAGGCCATTATGCGGACGGATCAACCCTGGCCCGGCAACTTTATAGCCACAAGGCGAATATCGAATTCCTTTCTCTGCTGGTTGCCCCAGACAGTCCGCAGTTTGTGCAGATTGGCGATTCGGCATACGGAGTGACAGTCCCATCTCAATGGGAATTGCAGACAACGTTCAGGCCGCAATATGGGCCAACCGGAGCAGAGTTCGCAAAGATGTATCAGTCGAAATACAACGCACCTCCGAGCTACGTGTCGGCGGGAGGATATGCCGCCGGGCTCGTTCTGCAGCACGCAATCGAACAGGCGGGAACAGTGGACCCTGCCAGGGTTGCGAACGCGATGAACGCTACTGACCTGACCACCTTCTTCGGGCAGACTAAGTTCGCCACAGCCGCGAACCGGCATGGATTGCAGATTGCCCACACGATGGTTCTTGCGCAGTGGCAGAAAGATAAGTCAGGAAAGCTGGAGAAGCAAGTTGTCTGGCCGGATAACGCGAAGTCCGCGGCCTTGGTTTTTCCCCTCAAGCAGGGGAGCGCAGTGATGGCAGGGAGATAACTGTAAGAGCTGTCTTTCGAGGTTAGCGGAATGTACGGATTGTTGGCCTCGATGTTCGATGGCCTCTTGATCGGCTGCGTGTATGGCTTGGCTGCGATGGGCCTAAGTCTGGTCTGGGGCGTCATGAACGTCATCAATCTTGCTCATGGCGTCATGATTGCCTTTGGAATGTTTGGTCTCTATTTTCTGTTCACAGCTTATGGCATCAACCCTTATGTGCTGCTGTTGCCAGTTATCATCGCCGGATTCGTCTCCGGCGTAGTGATCTACTGGGTCGCGGTTCACCGCGTGATTGGCCGGCCTATATTGACCAGCCTGCTCTCGACCTTTGCAGTGAACATGATTCTGATAGGGCTGGGCACAACTCTCTGGAGTACCAGCCCTTACAACGTAGCGTTCTCACTGCCAGGAATTACCATCGGACCTTACACCTTTACCGGCGGCCATTTCGCGGCGGCATTCAGCGCTGTGATCCTCGCGTTGGGGTTAGAGGCTTTCCTTTACTACACCCGGTTTGGGAAGGCCATACGAGCGGTCGCTGATAACCGCGATGCAGCCGAATTGATGGGGATTTCCTCTGCGAGAATCCTCATGGTGGCGTTCGGGCTAGGAGTTGCTTTGGCTGCGGCGTCAGGTGGACTCGCCGCTACGCTGTTCCCGTTTACGGTGCTTTCCGGCGGGGCCTACCAATTGAAGAGCTTTGTAGTTACCGTGCTTGCCGGGCTGGGCAAACCCGTGGGCGCCCTGGTGGCAGGCATTCTACTCGGACTGCTTGAGGGCGCGGTTACGCCCTTCATGGCTGTCAGCTGGATTCCGCTCATCGAGTTCGTTCTTTTCGTTATGGCGCTGGTGTTGTTCCCGAAAGGAATTTTCGGGAGGACCGCCTGATGCTAAAACGTCCGTTCTTCTGGGTGATTGTGAGCATCACCCTGGCATTCGCAATCCTGCCTCTGGCGACAGGTGACGCCAACCTTCGTGAAAGTCTAATCATTGTGGCGGTTGCAATCGCACTGGCCAGTAACGTCAACTTGATGATTGGATATACCGGATATGTGAACTTCGGCAACGTTATCTTCTACGGACTAGGCGGCTATATCGGACTTTATCTCACCACTGTGCGGGGGTGGCCTCTGATTGCGGCAGCCATTGTAGCGGGTGTCGTGGTCAGCGTGTTTACCCTGGTATTTGGCATGTCGATTCTGCGGCTGAGGGGAGCTTACTTTGGATTAGCTACTATCGGAGTTCTTGAGGCGATGAGAACATTCGTCTCCAACTTCAATCCATGGGGGCGCGCCTCGGGCATGTACGTGCCCATGGACGCATATCAATCGCTGGGCGGGCCAATGCGCGCGGTATGGATTAGCTATCTGCTAATTGTTGCGGTGATGGGGAGCTCTCTCTTGTTGAGCCTCTTTATCAAGAACTCAAAATTTGGGCTTGGACTTTTCGCTATCCGCGAGGACGAAGACGCGGCCGGTGTTCTTGGTGTGAATGCTACGTTCTACAAGGCGGTGGTTTACAGCGTATCCGCGTTTCTTCCGGCGGTTGCTGGTGCGATTATCTTCTTCAAGAATGGGATGATTGATCCGGGCGGTGCCTTTGACTTGACGCTTTCGATTGAAGCGATCGTGATGATGCTGTTAGGGGGACGCGGCACCGTTACTGGCGCTGCTATTGGAGCAGCGCTCTACGAGCAACTTCGAGGTTACTTGTTGACGTCCGAAAGCCTGTCGAACTTTCACCTGGTGATTGCGGGAGGGCTACTTCTCATCATCATCCTGTTCGCCCCAGAAGGTCTGGTTGGTGGCTTCTATCGGTTGCTGCCGCGAGCCCGGAGGGTGTTTGAATGAACGACGTAGCGGATGCTTTGCTGAGAGTGCGCAGCGTGAGCAAAACGTTTGGAGGTCTGCTTGCAGTTGACGACGTAAGCTTCGAGATCAGAGAAGGCGAGATTCTCGGTCTCATTGGACCCAATGGTGCGGGCAAGACTACGCTGTTTAACCTGATCGACGGTGTATTCAAGCCCGACCGGGGCAGCATCATCTTTAGCGGTCAAGACATCACGGGATGGTCTCCGGATAAAGTCGCCCGGAGAGGTCTGGCGCGGACGCACCAGATTGTAAAACCGCTCAACGAGCTGACCGTACTGGATAACGTAGTGGTCGGCGCATGTTTTGGATCGGAACACTTGCCGCTCAAGGCGGCTCGTGAAGTAGCGCTGAAAGTGCTGGACGAGGTCGGCCTCGCCAACCGTAAGGATGCTCTTGCCCGCGAACTCACCATAGCCGGCAAAAAGCGCTTGGAGGTCGCGCGTTCCCTGGCCGCGCATCCGAAGCTGATCTTGCTGGATGAGGTGCTGGCCGGACTGAACCCCACGGAAGTCGCTCACATGATCGGAATCATCCGAGCTATTCGGGAGCGCGGAATTTCCGTATTTATCATCGAGCACCTGATGCAGGCGATTATGAATTTGTCGGATCGCATCGTCGTCCTGAACTTCGGTGAGAAGATTGCCGAAGGCACGGCAGCGCAGATTGGCTGCGACCCCCAGGTACTGGAAGCCTACCTTGGCGACCCGAACATCGCCGAGAAGTTGATGGAGAACGGTTGATGGACGTTCTCGTTGAACTGCAATCACTCGAATCCGGCTATGGGGAGGTCCAGGTCCTCTGGGGAATTTCTCTCAAAGTGCGTGCCGGGCAGCTTACAACGATACTCGGTGCAAACGGGGCGGGGAAGACCACTACGCTTCGATCTGTTATGGGCGCCCTCCAGCCATGGCGAGGAAAAGTCCTTCTCCGCGGAGAAGATGTCTCTCGCCTGCCGCCTCATTCAAAAGCGCAACGAGGGTTGGTGCTTGTGCCCGAGGGACGGCAGCTATTCGGTCAGCTTACGGTGGAAGAGAACCTGGAACTTGGAGCGTATTCGCCGCGCGCACGTGGGCGGATGAAGGAAAACATGGCGCGGGTCTTCGGGTTGTTTCAACGCCTCGAACAGCGCCGCCGTCAAAAATCGGTAACGCTTTCTGGTGGCGAGCAGCAGATGCTGGCCGTTGGCCGGGGGCTGATGGCAGAGCCGGAAGTGTTGATGATCGACGAGCTTTCCCTGGGTTTGGCGCCGGTGACAGCACAGCAGCTCTTCATGGACCTGAAGAGCCTGAAACAGCAGGGGATGACGATTGTGCTGGTGGAGCAGAATATTCATTTGGCGCTTGCGTTGAGCGACTATGCTTACGTCCTTGCAGAGGGGCGCGTGCAGATCGAAGGTCCTGCGCGCGAGGTCGCCAACATGGACCAGATTCGCAGAGCATACCTGGGAGTGTGAGAGTAGGAAAAGCTACGCTTGCTTCCGCGCAAATCCACCAATGCTTTTTCGTTTATAAGCCTCTCGAATTTGCTCTCGCTTTGGCAGTAAGATCATCGCATCTATAAGGAACTCGGGAGCATCTAGAAAGCCATGGCAAACATCGCGGTCGCTACTGAACATCTACTCCATGAACAGAAGTTGGACCTACTGGCGGAGGTCGCCATCCAAGTAGGACTTGGCCTAAAAAGCGGGCAAGAGCTCGTGATGACAGCGTCCATTGACGCTCTGCCGCTGGCGCGGCGTATTACAGAACACGCCTATCGTGCAGGCGCCTCACTGGTCACAACGCTTTTCAGCGACGACGCAGCGTCGCTGATGCGCTATCGGTTTGCCCCGAATGAGAGTTTCGACCGCGCTTCAAGCTGGTTGTACGAAGGAATGGCCTCGGCATTCAAGAACGGCGCGGCACGGCTGGCAGTTACTGGCGCTGACCCATTGCTGCTCTCAAATGAAGATCCTGAAAAAGTTGGCCGGGCGAACCGCGCTGTCTCCAAGGCTTATCGGCCAGCACTTGAATTGATTACGCGACACGAGATCAACTGGACAATTGTTGCCAGCGCCACACCGGCCTGGGCCGCAGCGATGTTTCCGAACGATCCTGCGGATGTGGCTTTGACCAAACTGTGGGACGCTATCTTTGAGACATCGCGTATCAATCATGAGGATCCGGTCGCCAATTGGAAAGCGCACGACGCCTTATTGCAACGCCGGGCGGCGCAGATGAATGAAAAACGCTACGCAGCTCTGCAATACCGCGGGCCCGGAACGGATTTCCGACTCGGGCTTGCCGATGACCATCTGTGGATTGGCGGCGGCACCACGGCGGGCAACGGAATCTATTGCATTCCCAATATACCGACCGAAGAGGTCTTCACCACGCCTCACAAAGATCGCGCCGAGGGCACGGTGACGGCCAGCAAACCGCTTGCGTTTCTGGGCACGATGATCGAAGGAATCCGCGTACGCTTTGAAGGTGGACGCATCGTGGAGGCACGCGCAACGAGAGGCCAGGAAGTGCTGGAAAAATTGATTGAGACCGACGAAGGCGCGCGGCGATTGGGCGAAGTTGCATTGGTGCCGCATTCCTCTCCTATCGCGCACAGCGGGCTAACCTTCCTGAATACCCTGTTTGATGAAAATGCCGCATCTCACATTGCGCTGGGGCAAGCATACAGCGGCTGCCTGCGGAATGGAGACAAGCTAACGCCCGAGCAACTGGCAGCCAAGGGCGCAAACGACAGCCTGATCCACGTGGACTGGATGATTGGTTCAGACAAGCTGGATGTGGACGGTGTTACCGCTTCGAATGTTGTCGAACCCTTGATGCGAAAGGGAGAATGGGTCTGACCGGAAGCGGCTCCTCTGCTGACCGACGCAAACAGGCTGCCGAATCCGGCAGCCTGTGGTAGCCCAGAAGAATACATACCTGCGGGTCATGGTTCGATTCCAAGTGCCATGCAGCGCAGACATACGTCTCGACAGAATTCGTTATAACGGATAATATAGATTGCAATGAATGAAACGAGTCAGTCGGAGAATAAGCGGCGGCGCGCGGTCCACGCTGAGGAAGCGGCATTCCTGGAACTTCTGCGGACTACCGATATGTTGTCGCGTGGCCTGATCCGGGTACTCAAGACAGAGGAGCTCTCGGCGACGCAGTACAACGTGCTCCGAATCCTGCGCGGCGCGCCGGAGGGGCTGGCCTGTGGGGAAATTGCCAACCGGATGATCACGCGGGACCCGGATATCACTCGGCTACTCGACCGTCTGGAGAAGCGCGGCCTGATCTCGCGATGCCGTGAAGCCAAGGACCGCAGGACAGTAATGGTCCGAATCACGCCAGATGGTTTAAAGCTGCTCACCCGGCTCGATGAACCGGTGCAGGCCATCCATCGCAAGCAACTGGGCCACTTGGGACGAGAGCGGTTGCGGGTACTCACGGAACTGCTGGGTATCGCCCGCGCTGAAGTGATGTAAGTTTTTTTGAGTATAAATATGTTGCAACGATTATCGTGGTAACGCATCAAAGCAAGTATAGAAAGGAAAACCCAATATATGAGCACACTGGCTACGCCGCAAACCACCACGACCACCTGGAACATTGACCCAGCCCACACGGTTGCTGAATTCAAGGTCAGGCACATGATGATCTCCAACGTGAAGGGGTACTTCGCGAAAGTCGCAGGGGTGTTGACTCTGGACGGAACCGACCAGGCAAACTCTCGTGTCGAGGCTGTGATCGAGGCGGCCTCGATTGAAACGCGCGACGCGCAACGCGATGAGCACCTGAAGAGTGCTGACTTTTTCGACGTGGAAAAATTCCCTACGCTCTCCTTCAAGTCGACGCGCATCAATCTTCTGAGCGACGGAGAACTGGCCGTAGAGGGCGACCTCACCATTCGCGGAGTCACACGCAAGGTGATCTTTTCCGTTGAAGGGCCAACGGCGCCCGCAAAGGATCCCTGGGGAAATACGCGGGTTGCGGTATCGGCGAGCACGAAGATTAACCGGAAAGACTTTGGCCTGACCTGGAACGCGGCGCTTGAGACGGGTGGCATTCTCGTCGGCGACGAGGTAACCATCACGCTCGACGTACAGTTCGTGAAGGCTTGAAGGAACAAGAACCGCCGGGCATAGGGCCAAGGCTCATGTCTGGCGGCAGAAGGGAAACACTATGTCACTCCGGCCAATAAGGCAGATCATTCAAACGCAGCCCACAATCGAGGGCGCCGGCGTAAAGTTGCAGCGCGCATTCGGCTTCGGCAAGACAAAGGACTTCGATCCATTTCTGCTGCTGGACGACTTCCGAAATGAGAATCCAAGAGACTACATTGCAGGATTTCCCTGGCATCCGCATCGTGGGATCGAGACGATAACCTATGTGTTGGCTGGTTCAGTCGAGCACGGCGACAGTCTTGGCAACAAAGGAAAAATGAGCGCGGGCGATGTGCAATGGATGACCGCCGGTAGCGGTATCTTGCACCAGGAGATGCCAAAGGGCGACGCTCACGGGCGCATGCATGGGTTCCAGCTCTGGGCCAACCTGCCTTCGTCACTAAAGATGACTGACCCACGCTATCAGGACATTTCGGCGAGCGCGATCCCCGAGGTTACCGACGATGATGGCACCAGGGTGCGCATCATCTGTGGCGAGTTCTGGGGCAAAAAGGGACCGGTGGAAGGCGTGGCTGCCGATCCGAATTACCTCGACGTTTCGGTTCCACCGGGAAAGAGGAAACGGCTCAAGGTGGAAACCACACGCAACGCCTTTGCCTACGTGTTTGCGGGCTCTGGAACGTTCCACGACTCCTCGGAGCCGCGCGCAGTTCTGACAGAGCAGGTTGCGAATCCCGACGGACCGCCTGTCTACGACATCGGCAATCACTCGCTGGTGCTCTTTGACCGCGGAGACGAGATTGTGGTGCAAGCAGGCAACGAGGGTATCCGTTTCCTGCTGGTATCGGGCAAACCGATTGAGGAGCCAGTTGCGTGGTATGGCCCGATTGTCATGAACACGCAGGAGCAGCTGCGCCAGGCGATGGCCGAACTGCAAACGGGTGCGTTCATCAAACATCGCTAAGTCAGCGCTAAAAGCAGTGTGCCCGGCGCGGATCGGCGGTGCAGGGCACACTGCCGCCGGCTAAACCTCAAGCTGCCAGGCAGACAGCAGGGCAAGCACAAGAGCAAACAGCTCTCGATTCGTACTCATGGTCCGGAATTCTCCCGTCGACATACTGGCGCTATTTCCTATCGCATCTGCTTCCTGGAAGTGAGATGATGCCTGGCGTTAGAAGCTCGTCCGGAATCCATGGATCGGGCGTAAACTGAAGGGCCTAGGGCCAGCCGCCGCCAGAGGAGGAAATCGATGTGCCTCGCTGTACCAGGAAAGGTGCTGGACTGTGATGAGACCAGTGGCATCAGGGAAGGCCGCGTAGAGTTCGCGGGTATTGTGCGCCGCGTCCGGCTTGATTTTGTGCCCGAGGTACAGGTGGACGACTACGTGATGGTGCACGTTGGTTTTGCGATCAGCAGAGTCGACGAAGAAGAAGCAAAGCGCACACTAGCGTTGCTGTCTGAGATGGGAGCGCTGATCGAAGAGTAAGGCTGACGGTCCGCAGTAGATGAGGAGGGAATTCAACCAGCGCACGTAGATCGGCCCAATCGGATTATTGAACCGGGTTCAGGTGTCCGCAGATTGCCGGATCGCGGACCGACAAAGGGACATGACATCAGGTGTCGATTTCGGAGATTTTGTGAAGTATATCGACGAGTATCGAGATCATCGCATCGCCCATGCGCTGGCTGCCGAGATTTGTAGCCGCGCCAGCCGCAAGTGGGTGTTGATGGAGATCTGCGGCGGGCAGACGCATACCATCATGCGTTACGGTCTTGACGAGTTGCTCGGCGAGAAGATCGAACTGGTGCACGGCCCCGGTTGTCCCGTTTGCGTCACTCCCCTGGAGATGATCGACAAAGCAATCGAACTCGCATCACTTCCCAATGTCACGCTGGTTTCCTACGGCGATATGCTTCGGGTTCCGGGTTCGCGCTCGGACCTCTTCCATGCCAAGGCAAAAGGCGGAGATGTGCGCGTTGCGTACACTCCAGTGGAGGCGCTGAAGATCGCGCGAGAGGATCCTAGGCGCCGTGTGGTGTTTCTCGCCATCGGTTTTGAGACCACGGCTCCGGCGAATGCCATGGCTGCATGGCAGGCGAAGCAGGAAGGCTTACGAAACTTTTCCATGCTGGTCTCGCATGTGCTCGTTCCACCGGCGATTCGCGCCTTGATGAGTTCGCCCGCGAATCGCGTCCAGGGCTTCATTGCCCCGGGGCACGTGTGCACTGTGATGGGGTGCGAGGAGTACGAAGCGTTGGCGCACGACTTCCGCGTGCCGTTTGTCGTGGCAGGTTTTGAGCCCGTGGACCTGCTTCAGGCGGTGCTGATGTTGGTGCGGCAACTCGAAGCCGGAAGTGCAGAGCTAGAGAATCAGTACGTGCGCTCGGTTCAGGCCCATGGCAATCCTGCTGCCCGGAAGGTCATGCAGGATGTCTTCGAGATCGCAGACCAGAAGTGGCGCGGTATCGGGCCGATTGCCGCCAGTGGCTTGCGGCTTCGCGAAACCTATGCGGATTACGATGCAGTGAGGGTTTTCGGGCTGCATGACAGCACGGCGGAAGAACCCGCCGAGTGCATCAGCTCCCAGGTCCTGCAAGGACTAAAGAAACCGACAGAGTGTTCAGCTTTGGGTTCACGATGCACGCCTGAGAATCCGCTCGGCGCGCCTATGGTTTCCAACGAAGGCGCATGCGCGGCCTATTACCATTACCGGCGGCATACGTAGCAGGCAGTCGCACGTTCAACTAGATTCCCTGGAGCCGGTTGGACAGTGGACGAGACGAAAACAATTACCGGAATCATCTGCCCCGCGCCATTGCCCGCCGGGGACACGGTGGTGCTCGGCCATGGTAGCGGTGGTAAGTTGAGCGCCGAACTGGTGCGCTCCATCTTCCTACCGGCCTTTCAGAATCCAGAGTTGGCCAAGCTCAACGACCAGGCTGTCCTGAACGTGAACGGGACGCGGCTGGCATTTACTACCGATTCCTTTGTTGTGAAACCGCTGTTTTTCTCTGGCGGAAACATCGGCTCGTTGGCGGTGCACGGCACCATTAACGATCTCGCGATGGCTGGCGCGCGTCCGCTGTTCCTTAGTGTTGCGTTCATTCTGGAGGAAGGTTTTTCGCTCACCGAGTTGCGCCGGGTAGTGAACTCTCTTAGCCAAGCTGCTGCTGACGCGGATGTGCAGGTAGTTACCGGTGACACCAAGGTCGTCGAGAGAGGAAGCGGCGATCAGATCTTCATCAACACAACGGGAATAGGGCTGGTGCCGGGAAGTCTCGAACTCTCCGCCGATCGGGCGCGGCCGGGGGACAAGGTGTTGCTCAGTGGCTACATTGGCGACCATGGCATTGCGATCCTCGCACAGCGCGAGGGCCTCGAGTTTGAGTCGCCAATCCAGAGCGACAGTGCAGCTCTGCATGGCCTTGTGGCGAAGATGCTGGAGGCAAGTACCGGGATTACGCCGTCCGGGCGCGAGCAGCGCGGTTGCGCAATTCGCTGTATGCGAGACCCTACTCGTGGTGGTCTCTCCAGTGCGCTGAATGAGATTGCGGAGCAGTCAAAAATGGGCATCCAGATCGAAGAGCCCATGATTCCAATTCGCGAAGAGGTACGCGGTGCTTGCGAGATGCTGGGACTCGATCCGCTTTACGTCGCCAACGAGGGCAAACTGATCGCGATTGTCGAATCCGGCATGGCTGAGCCGATTTTGCAGGCCATGCGACGCCATCCCCTGGGCACGGAATCGCGTTTGATAGGAACGGTCACGGAGCGTTCACCCGGAACGGTCATCATGCGGACGGCGCTGGGCACAACCCGAATTGTCGATATGCTGGCGGGCGACCAGCTGCCGCGGATCTGTTAGGTCATTATGCACGAGATGGGAATCGCTAGCTCCATTCTGGAAGCGGTGGCCAACGAAGAGCGCCGCCATGCCGGGGTTCGCGCAACACGGGTCGGCGTAAGGATCGGCGAACTGGCGGCGATTGATCCCGAGGCGTTGCGTTTTTGTTTTGAGGTATTGGTGCAGGGCTCGGAGCAGGATGGCTTGCAGTTGGAAATCGAGCGGGTGCAGCGCAAGCACCGGTGCCCTGACTGCAAAGAAGAATTCGTGATCCGCGATTATGATTTTCGCTGTCCACGCTGCGGCACAGTCAGCGTAGAATTTGCGGCCGGAGATGAATTGGAGCTGACGTTTATGGAGGTGTCGGAAGATGAACCGAGTTCCGCTGGAACGAAAAGTACTTAGCGAAAACGACAAAATCGCCGCTGAGTTGCGGGCGCGCTTTCACGAACACGCCGTCCTTTGTCTCAACTTCATCAGCGCCCCCGGTTCAGGCAAAACCAGCTTACTGGAGCGCACGCTGGAAGCTCTTCCTCGCGATACGCGCGTCGCCGTGCTGACTGGTGATATCCAGACTGAGAATGATGCCAACCGATTGAAGCGCGCCGGCTTTCCGGTAAAGCAGATCACGACCGGCGGCACCTGTCACCTTGATGCGCGCATGATCGATAAGAACATCGCCGACTGGCGCCTGGAAGAAATCGACTTGCTGCTCATCGAAAATGTGGGCAACCTGGTTTGCCCATCCAGTTACGATCTGGGCGAAGATGCGAAGATTGTTCTGCTCAGCGTGACCGAAGGCGAAGACAAGCCGCTCAAGTATCCGTCCATCTTTTTCAAGTCGGAGTTGATGATCCTGAACAAGGTGGACCTTCTTCCCTACGTTTCTTTCGATGTCGCGCTGGCCGAGGAGAATGCGCGTAAAGTGCATCCGGGTATGGAGATCGTGAGGGTTTCCTGTACCACGCGCGAGGGTCTCGGCAGTTGGCTCGCTTGGATTGAGCGGCGCCGGCAATCGGTGCGGGCAGCGGCAGCCGTTGCCGATGGAGCGCCTGTATTCGCTCCCGCTTTGAAGACGGGTTGCTGAGGGCCAATGATCATCCGCAGGCGGATCGATCTGCAAGGTATTGTTCAGGGAGTCGGATTCCGTCCCTACGTTTTCCGGCTGGCAACGGAGAGCAAACTCGCCGGAGTCATCAGCAATACCTCCTCCGGAGTAACCGTTGAGGTCGAGGGTTTGGCCGACGTGGTTGACGAGTTTGTTTCGCGTTTGCCCCAGGAGCCGCCACCGCTTGCACGCATCGTCCAACTCGACGTCACTAACATTCCGTGCCGTGGCGAATCGGACTTTCGAATTCTGCCCAGCCGCAGAGGTGAGCCTGTCCAGACGTTGATCTCTGCCGACGTGGCTACGTGCGCTGATTGTCTTCGCGAGTTGTTTGATCCCGCCGACAGGCGCTACGGCTACCCTTTTATCAATTGCACCAACTGCGGCCCGCGTTTCACCATCGTCCGCGACATTCCATACGACCGGCCATATACCTCGATGGCGGAGTTCCGGATGTGCGCCGTGTGTCAAAGAGAATATGACGATCCTCTGAACCGCCGGTTTCACGCGCAGCCCAACGCGTGTTGGTCCTGCGGTCCGCAATTAGAGTTGCTGGACATCACCGGAAGCCGCGTGGAATGCGGCGATCCGCTGCAAGCCGCCGCCGGGTTGATCATGGCCGGACGAGTCGCCGCCATCAAGGGTCTGGGTGGCTTTCATCTCGCAGCCGATGCGACCAACGCGGAAGCAGTGCACCGGTTGCGAGAACGCAAGCACAGGGTGGAAAAGCCTTTCGCAGTCATGGTTCCAGATCTGTCGGCTGCCGAGGAATTCTGTCAGATCGATGCGATCTCGCGGCAGTTGCTCACTTCTGTCCAGCGGCCTATTGTGTTGCTGCCGTGGAAGCAGCCGAGCGTGATCGCCACCGAGGTAGCGCCTGGCAACCGCTATCTCGGACTGTTTCTACCGTACACGCCGCTGCATCACCTTCTCTTCGCCAAAACCGGAGCTCGCGCCCTGGTTATGACCAGCGCCAATCTCAGCGAAGAGCCAATCGTGATTGGCAATCAAGAAGCCGTGGATCGGCTGAAAGAATTGGCTGACTGCCTGCTGGTGCATAACCGCGAGATACTCTTGCGCTGCGACGATTCGGTGATGCGAGTCTCCGGCGGACGCCCGCGCCAGCTTCGCCGCTCGCGAGGATTTGTGCCGGTCCCGGTCTTCCTCCACCGGGAGGTGCCGTCCATTCTGGCGGTTGGCGGCGAACTGAAGAACACGATCTGTCTCACCAAGGGTAAGCACGCATTCCTCAGTCAGCATATCGGTGACCTGGAGAACTTTGACTCATACCGCTTTTTCCAGGAAGCAATCTCGCATCTGCGCAAGATTCTTGAGATCGAACCAACCATCGTGGCTTACGATCTGCATCCCGACTATTTTTCAACTCGCTGGGCTCTACAGCAGCAGGGAGTGGAATTGGTTGGAGTTCAGCATCATCATGCGCATATCGCCAGCTGTATGGCGGAGCATCATCTGGAAGGCCGCGTCATCGGGTTTGCCATGGACGGTACTGGCTATGGCACCGACGGTCGCATTTGGGGCGGTGAGGTGATGGTTGCAAGCTACGAGGGTTTTCGCCGGGCCGCACACTTTGATTGCGTCAAGCTGCCGGGAGGCGCTGCCGCGATCCGCGAGCCTTGGAGAATGGCCGTTAGCTATCTGGTGCATCACTTGGGATGGGAATGCGCGGAGCTCGACATCCCCTTCATGCGCGGCATTGACCGGCGCAAGCTGAAACTGCTGCTGAACATGATGGAGCGCGACATCAATTCGCCTCTCACCTCCAGTTGCGGACGGCTCTTCGATGCCGTGGCTGCTCTTGCCGGCCTTCGCCATGCCGTGACCTATGAAGCGCAAGCCGCTATCGAGTTGGAAAATGCGATTGTCGAACCAGCCTGCGACGAAGCGTATCAGTTGGACGTAACCACTGGCACCGATCCGTGGATCATTGACACCAAGCCCTTGTTCGCCGAACTCGTCGACGACCTTCGCCGCAATCTGCCGGTGTCGAGGATCAGCGCAAAATTCCACATGGGGCTGGTGGAGGTGTTTACCCGGATCGCGCAACAACTCCGCGAACGCGAGCACCTGAATCGCGTCTGCCTCAGCGGAGGCACGTTCCAGAATTGCTTCCTTTCCGAGCGGCTACAACAGAGGCTTTCCGGCCTCTCGTTTGAGGTTTTTGAGCACTCTGAAGTTCCCCCGGGCGACGGGGGATTGAGCCTGGGACAGGCCCTGGTGGCCGCGCACCGTCTCAGGTGAGTACGACTCAATGGCAATTGAGCAAAACGTTGGAGAGGATTTGAGAATCGAAATTGCCCGCGTCAACGGCCAACGCAATTGCCTCGGCGGCCTTGACTGCTGCTTGCTTCACGTCTTTGCTGATTTCAGCTCCGTTGTCGAAGCTGCGCGTAGCGGCCGTAATCAACATGGCCGGAGGCGCATATCCATAGATGGCCTGCGATAGCGCCAGCAGGCTACCCGGCTCAAAATGATGCATTCCTGCAGATGATAAATCGCAACGCGCGACCGGCGTTGCGTTCAGAGTTCCGGGTTCGTCGCCAGCTACGGCGTCGAGGAAAATCGCGTAGCTGCTCTTATAGAGGACGGCGGCTAATTCCGGGTTGAGTTGGTGACAGACGATGACCTCAAGCCCCGGAATCCGTAGCTTCTCGACATACCCCGCCGCGAGGCCGCCAAATCCATCGTCGCCTCGCAGTGGATTACCGTACCCGATCACCAGAATCTGCTGCACGAAGTCTTTTCCACCTCGATCTATCGGCTGCAGATCTCATCGAGTAACGCGCCATCGGGACCAACGAGCCGGATCTTCATGGCAAGCTGCCCCGACGCATGAGTGGAGCAACTAAAGCATGGATCGTAGGCACGCACCACTGCGGAAACCCGATTGAGCATACCTTCCTGCAGCTTCTTGCCGTCAATGAAGTGTTCGCTCACCTGTTGAATGCTTTTGCCGATGGCAAGGTTATTGTGTCCCGTGGCGACAATGAGATTGGCCCACACGATTCCGCCGTCCTCGTTCACCTTGTAGTGATGGATCAGCACGCCGCGCGGAGCCTCCACCATGCCGACGCCGTCCAGCGAGTTGACTCCGGCGGTGGCGCGGACATGGGTATTGAGAATTTGCGGGTCGTCCAGCAACTGCCCGATCCGCTCCAAGGCATAGAGCATTTCGATCAACCTGGCATAGTGGAACAGGAACGAGCTGTGCGCCGGATGGCCGAAACGCTGGCGGAATTCCGCCAGTTCGACGTCGGCCTTCGGCGTGCCGCAGCCGTCGATGGTGTTCAGCCTCCCAAGCGGACCGACGCGATAGATGCCTTGCGGATATCCGGCCGGCTTGTAATAAGGCGCTTTCAGGTAGGATTCGCGCAGCGAAGCCTCGCCGATATAAGCGGCATAGTCATCCGCCGCGACTTCCTCCTTTACGATTGCGCCCTGCGCATCGCGGAAACGCAGCGTGCCGTCGTAGAGTTGCAAGTTGCCCTTGCGGTCGACCATACCAGCGTACATGGTCGGAGCAGTGCCAAAATTATCGATCTCTTCCTGGAACAAGGTGATCGCCGATTTGAAGAAGTTGATCGTGCGCTCCGCACCGGCCGTCATGGCTGGCAGCTCAGAAAGAATCCGCTCGCGGAGTTGCGGCGGCATCGGTGCATTCACCCCGCCGGGCACCACCCACGACGGGTGAACCCGTTCCTGCGCCAGCCCTTCGATGATTTGCAGGCCGAATTTCCGCAGTTCAATGCCCAGGCGCGCGAGCTCAGGGTGTTTCTCAATCACGCCAATCACGTTGCGTTTCGCGGGATCGGAGTCCAAGCCGAGCAGCAGATCGGGCGACGACAGATAGAAGAAACTGAGCGCATGCGACTGCACAAACTGCGCACAGTGCAACAGCTCCCGAAGCTTGACGGCCGTTGCCGGAATTCGCACCGCCAGAATGGCATCGCAAGCTTTGGCGGATGCCAACAGGTGACTGACCGGGCAGATTCCGCAGATTCGAGAGGTGATGCCGGGCATTTCGTAGAACGGGCGCCCCTCGGTAAACTTCTCAAATCCCCGCGTCTGCGTGACGTGAAGCTGCGTGCTGGCAACATGGCCCTCGTCATTCAGGTGGATCGAGATCTTCGCGTGTCCCTCGATCCGGCTCACCGGATCGATCGTGAGTCGTTTCATAGGACGCTCCTTATCCAAACTTCACCTTGGGTTTCACCTCGGGTTTGCGGCCCTCCAGCAGATCGGTGATCACCCCGAGAATTGCCTTGGCGGGCGGCGGACAGCCCGGCACCCACATATCCACTTTCACAAATTCGTGCACCGGGCGGGCATGCTTCATCAACGACGGTACGCCGTCGCTTGGAATAAGCTTGCCCTCATCCGATCCTTCCACGTAGATCCGCTGCAGCAGTTTGCTGACCGGAATGGAATTTCGCATCGAAGGAACATTGCTGGTCACCGCGCAGTCGCCCAGCGAGATCAGCAGATTGGTACGCTGCCGGATCTGCTGGATCTTGTGCATGTCCTCCATCGAACTTACGGCGCCTTCGACGAGCGTCACGTCTACCCCGTCCGGGAACTCCTGTGCGTCGACCAGAGGCCCGTACACAAGGTCCACTTTGCCGGCCAGCGAGATGACCCCCGCATCCATATCGAGCAGCGACATGTGGCAACCCGAACAGCCGTCGAGCCACACGGTAGCCAGTTTGACCTTCTTCATGTCCGTCCCCCTTTGCGCCGCGCCAACTCGCTGATGTTGTCGTTCCGCTTGACCATCTCTTCCACCGCCCAGCCTTTTTCGGCCAGCGCGCCCGTCGGACATGCCTGCACGCACTTGCCGCAACTGGTGCAACTGGTTGACTGTCCCCACGGCTGGTTCAGGTCGCTGATCACCCGGGAGTGGATGCCGCGTGCGTTAATCTCCCACACATGTGCTCCCTCCAGTTCGGTGCAGACCCGCACACAGCGCGTGCATAGAATGCAGCGATTGTGATCGAGTACAAAGCGCTTATGGGAAAGGTCCACTGGCAGCTTCGGATAGTTGTACCAGTACCGCATGTTGGTGATGCCCATCGTACTGGCCAGACTCTGAAGCTCGCATTGGCCGTTGGAGACACATACGGCGCACACATGGTTGCGCTCGACGAATAGAAGCTCAAGCGCAATGCGGCGATACTGCGTCAGCTTTGGAGAGGCCGTCGTAACCGACATGCCATCCTGCGCCGGAGTGGTGCACGCCGGCAAAAGCCGGTCCGTGCCGGAGACTTCAACGATGCAGAGACGGCATGCGCCAACCGTGCTCAGCCCTTCGAGGTAGCAGAGGGTCGGAATATACTTGCCGGCCTCCTTTGCCGCTTCCAGGATCGTTTGGCCTTCCAGAGCGCTCACCAATTCACCATCGATTCGGATTGATAATTTCTTTGGCAAGACTTGGCTCCTTCCTCAGCTCACGCTCACATGGGTTTTCACGTCGCAACGAAGACACCGGCAAGCTTCCTCCAGCGTTTCTTCCGGAGTGAACCCGGTGACCACCTCGTCGTCAGAGCGCATGCGGAGCTTCGGCGCAATCACGTGTGCTTCGTGGCGCCTGCTCTCATGGGGCTCTTGCGGAGCGTCTTGACTGTATGTAAATTCCGGCAAGATGCGCTCCCACCGGCTTTCTCCCATCAGCCGCTCGTCGATGTTGCGGGCACCCTGCTTGCCGTAGCCCATCGCGTTTGACACGTTGGAAGCTCCGGTGATCACATCGCCGCCGGCATAGAAACCCGGACGGCTGGTTTCCAGGGTGAAGCGGTTGACGGTGATCGTGCCCTCCTCCTTCAACTCCAGACCGGAAGCCTTGCAGAAGTCCATATCGAATGTTTCACCCACGGCTAGCACAACGGTGTCGCACTCGTATCGCTGAATTTCGCCGGTGGGCACCGGTTTTCTGCGGCCTGATTTGTCATATTCACCAAGGCGGGTCTTTTCTATCTCGATGGCGCGGACATTGCCGTCCTTGTCACCCATGATGCGGTGCGGCGCAACCCGAAACACAAACCGTGCTCCTTCTTCTTCTGCCGCGGCCGTCTCTTCTTCAATGGCCGGCATGTCCTTGCGCTCGCGGCGGTAAAAGACCGTTACGTCCGCACCGGTGCGCAGCGCCGAGCGAGCCGAATCGATGGCGGCGTTGCCACCACCGATGATGGCCACCTTGCGGCCAATCCGCGCCGTGCCGCAAGACAGCTCATCGAGCAGCAGCAGCGCGTGGTGAACCCCCTTGAACTCGGTTCCGGGCAGGTACAGCCACGATTCTTTCCATGTCCCAATCGAGATGAACACCGCATCAAAACGATCGGCGAGATCGTTCAACGGCAGATCGAATCCGACTCTGGTGTTGAATACGAACTTCACGCCCATGCGTTCGATCAGCTCGACCTCACGGCGCAGAATGGATTTGGGCAGGCGATATTCAGGAATTGCGAAACGCAACATGCCGCCGGCTTCCGTCTTCTCGTCAAAGACGGTGACCTCGTGCCCCATTAAAGCTAGATAGAAAGCCGCTGTGAGGCCGGTGGGGCCGGCGCCCGCAACGGCAACCTTGCGTCCAGTCGCCCCCAGCTTGTGTGAGGCGACTTGCTTCACAATGCTCTCGAAGCCGTCCGAGCAATAGACGGCATCCGCGATTTGGCGATGAACGTTTCGGATGTTGACCGCTTCGTCCAGAGTCTGACGGCGGCATCGCTTGTCGCACGGATGCTGGCAAACACGCCCGGTCGAGGCCGGCAGAGGATTGTCCATAATCACCGCCGCAAACGCTTCCTCGAGTTTGTGCTCCTTGTAGAGCTGGATGAATCGCGGAATGTTCATGTGCAGCGGACAACTGTTTTCGCACGGCGATAACGCCAGATCCTGACAGACGCCTGCCTCGCAATGATGAGCCAGCAGATGGTCTTCAAACTCCGTGCGGAAGTGGCGCATCGTGGTAAGCACCGGATTCGGCGCCGTCTGTCCCAGTCCGCACAGTGAACAGTCGCGAATCATCCGGCTGAGTTCATCCAAATGCTCCAGGCGGTCTCTCATGCCGGGAAGGCCCTTCGTTATACCAGTCAGAATGCGGAGCGCCTTGTTCAGTCCGACACGGCAAGGAATGCACTTGCCGCACGATTCCGAATGCGTGAACTCGATGAAGTAGCGCGCAACATCGACCATGCAGTTGTCTTCGTCCATCACCACCATGCCGCCGGAACCCATGATCGATCCGAGCTGTTGCAAGCTCTCGTAATCGACTGGGGTATCGAACATCTCCTGCGGAATGCAGCCGCCCGACGGCCCGCCGGTCTGAACCGACTTGATCGCCCGTCCGGGCACGCTGCCACCTTCGCCAATGTCGTAAACGAAGGTTTTTAGGGGAGTGCCGAACGGCATCTCCACCAGCCCGGTGCTGTGCACTTTGCCAACTAGCGAGAAGACCTTTGTTCCTGAGCTCTTGGCGCTGCCGGTTTCACTGAACCATCCCGGCCCCTTGGTGATGATCGGAGCAATGTTGTACCAGGTTTCAACGTTGTTAATGTTCGTAGGTTTGCCCCAGAGTCCCTTTTGCGCGGGGAACGGAGGACGTGGGCGAGGCCTTCCGGGCTTACTCTCCAGCGACGCGATCAGCGCAGTCTCTTCGCCGCAGACAAACGCCCCGGCGCCCTCGACGACTTCGATGTTGAACTTGAAACCACGGCCGAGAACGTTGTCGCCAAGCAACCCATATTCGCGAGCCTGCTCGAGCGCCCGGTGCAGGCGGTGAACCGCCAGCGGATACTCCGCGCGAACGTAAATGATGCCCTGCGAAGCGCCCATCGCGTAGCCGCCGATGAGCATGCCCTCCAGCAGCGAATGCGGATCGCTTTCGATCTCGTTGCGATTCATGTAAGCGCCGGGATCGCCTTCGTCAGCGTTGCATATTAGGTATTTCTGGTCGGCCTTTGCCTTGGCCAGGAACTCCCACTTGTTGCCCGTGAGGAATCCTGCACCACCTCGGCCGCGAAGCTTGGAGGCCTTGATCAGTTCGATCACCAACTCAGGCTTGCCGTCGATGAGGACACTGTAAAGCGCCTGGTAGCCACCTACCGCTATGTATTCTTCGATATCGTCAGGATTGATGAGCCCGCAATTGCGCAAAACAGTTTTCTTCTGGCCCTTGAAGAATGCTACTTCGTCCCACAGAGGTACTTCAGGGTATCCGTGGCCGAACCTGATAACTGAGGTTACGTGGTCCCACTCCTCCAGCTTGCAATAAACCAGGTCGGGGGAAATGTTCCCGGTGGAGATGTCATGAAGCAGGCGGGCCGCGTCATCGATCTGGACGCGACGCAAAACGAGGAGAGGACCGCCAGGCATGCGGACGTTCACCAGCGGCTCCTGAAAACATGCGCCAAAGCAGCCTACGCTCGCCAGGCGCACGTCCATGCCGGTCCGTGAAATCAGATCGGCGAAGGCGTGATAAACGCCCTCGGCTCCATTGCCCCGGCCGCACGTTCCCATGCCAATCGCGACTCGCGGCGCCGGTGGCAACAGCTTGGCAAGCCCCGCTTCCCGAACGGCGTTAAAGGCTCCGATATCTTGAATTGGAGGCATCACTTACCCTCCTGTTCCAGGGCTCTTACCTGCCGCTGCAGCGTGTGCTCGTTCACGTGGCCGCAGATGTTGTGGTTGATTTCGACCACCGGAGCCAGCGCGCATTGCCCGAAACACGCAACCGTGCGCAACGTGAACCTCTGGTCCGCCGTTGTCAGTGCTACTTTGTCAGCATCATCGCCGTCGCCGGACTCATCCACCTGCCCCATGCCAAGCTCAATCCGCAGACTATCGAGCAGGTTGCGCGAACCGCGCGTGTGGCAGGCCGTACCACGGCAAATGCAGATGGTGTTGTCGCCCTGCGGTTGCAGATTGAATAGCGCGTAGAAGGTGGTAACGCTGAATACTTGCGAAGGCGGAATTCCCGTCTTCGCCGCTACATATCGCAGCGTTTCCATCGGAAGATATTTACGTGGATTGTGCTCCTGGACGGCCTCCAGGATGCCAAGCAGTGCTCCAGGCCGGTCACTGTTATTTGTGATTACTTCATCGATGAACGCCCGTTCGCCCACGTCCGGGGTATCGTGCAGGGTAGTGTGCATGGCGCCTCCCTGTTTTAACGCGCCGACGGTAGCTGTCCAAAACCAGCCAGCACGCCATCCCCACTCCCGGAACGGAATAATATGCAAAGCGCAGGGAGTTGTCCAACAGATAACAGAACTCTTCCTGTTTAAATTGGGGGAGCAAACTCAAATACCGCCGAGAATGAAAAATTGCGATTTGATCACTGCCGTTGCTTCCTGATGGTCGCGACGGCCGAAGGGTAGTGGCTTGGGGGTACTGCATCCCTGGAACTGCAGAACCAAGCTACCTCGCGTCGTCCACGGTTCGGAGACCGGAGAGGGTAACTCCCAGTCATTTCTGTAGTTTGGCGAACTCTTCTTCTGCCTGTTTCCCGATTGGAACATTGCGATCGGCATCCTTCCAAAGTGCCAGGAATGCTTTATAGGTCGCGAGGCTCTTGGTGCGGTCGCCTGAGAGGGCATAGGCGCGGGCAAGGCCCAGGGTTGGCCATGGCTCCAACTGGATCGGTCAGAGTGAGCTGCGGGTGATCAAGAACTTTCTGGAACTCAGCGGCCGCCATTGGTCCCTGCCCGGATGCCAGATACGCCTCCCCGCGAAAGTAAACGGGGTAGCAGGTGAGAAAGGCAACGCGGCTCATCGCTTGAGAGCCAAACTCGAGGGGCGCGGCGGCTCCTAGATCATCGATCGCCTTACTATATTCCTTCGCTGGCGCACTGCCATGCAGGGCTGCGGCAGCCTGGATTGTGGGAATAAAGCGAACACGCACAAGAGTGTCCTCCGGGAAACGTTTGGCGAGATCATGCGCCAGATGCAAGGCATGAGCAGAATCTCCCGCAACGGCCAACGCGACTGCGGCGATCGCCTCAGCGCCCCGGTCATGGGAGAGTTGCATTGCCTCATCCGCCTGCCGCTGAGCCAAGTCCTGGTTTCCTGCCCATGCCTCGTTCATTGCTGCTTGCGCCTTATAAACGGACGCACTGTCGGTCTGCGCCTCTCGGTGTGCCAATCGAATTGCAAGCTGCGAATAAGCACGGGATTCACTCAGCCGTCCAACGCGGGCGGCAGCCTGGGCGCGATAATAAAACAGTGCGTCTTCGAACCCAGAGACGTTCTTTAGCTGCGCCGCCTGCTTTTCCATTTCCCGTGAGTCCGCCTGCCGAAACGCGATCAGGTACAGGCAGAGGTGAAGCAAGGGGCTGTCGAGTTGACGGCTACGCGCTGACTCCGCAGCCGCTTTGGCCTGCTCCAGTTGCTGAAGGGCAATATAGGAGCTAACGAGATTGCCATTCCAGATGCGGCTACCCGGATTGCGGCGCAACGCCTCCTGCGTGTCGGCAAGGGCCTTGTCGTACTGGCCCATCAAAAAGTACACATTCCCCACATTTCCGATGGGAATGTCGTCATACGGGTAGATTCGTGCACGCAACTCGTAGGTTTTGCGGGCCTCTTCCAGATTGCCGGTGACAAACTCGTGATAGAGGGAGAGGATAAACAACTTCTCGTGTTCACTCACGTGCTCTCGCAGTTCGTAGGCAGTTCTCTATATCGAGTAACCAGAGACGCAGACTTGTATTCTTGGAATGAAGCGCTTCGTGCGGCGGTGTGACGGTTTTTGCCGGTAAATTTGGATACTATTGGTTGCTGGTTCTAACCCCACCCTTTACGGGATACCTCAGGCTGCCGGATTCGGCAGCCTGTTTTCATGGCAAAGAAACGATTCTCCTTGTTGAAGACGATGACGAACTGCGGCATCTATTTGTCGATTACTTGGGGGCGAAAAGCCACCGCGTGATTGAGGATGTATCATGCCTTGCTTCGGATGACATAGGCTTGCAGACCTATTGTCGGCGCGACGCCCGGATATTCCTGTGATCTTCTTATCTGGATACACTGATCGCGCGGCCAACATCCAAGAGTCAAAGTTCCCATCATCTTTTTTTTACAGAAATCACTCAGCTTGGATGCTCTGGCGCGAGCAATCAGAGCAGCCCTTAAGGATCGGCGAGTTGATAGGAGCGGCTTCGACGCTGCCGTCGTCCAGAAAAGCTCCCTCAAGTCCTTATTTCATGCGGTTTCAAGAAACATTGGTGCCGGGAGGGGGAAACTAGGTGCAGCTTGCCGAAAAATCGCGGCACGAATGGTAAAACATTGATTCGCAAAAGCGTGGTGAAAATGGCCCTTACTGCCAGACAGCGATTTATTCGCCCTGAATTTGCCGGAAAGTAGTTAAAAATAGTTAAGCAAAGTTGTGGGTCGGGCTCCTCGTTGTTGGCTAATTAATCGTTGCGAGTAACCGACATCGTGCAAGGATTATTTCGGCGCGGATCGCATCTGCAGCGGTCGGATAACGGCGGCGCGCGAATGCTGTCCAAGCATCGCGGTAAGCTTCCCAGGTTCCTTGCACATTGGCCAGGTTGCTTGCCGTAACGGAGCCCTCCCAAGTCTCGTCTTTCGGACGGTCCCGAAGCTGCTGAAGTGTCTTTTCATATTGGCGTCGCAGCAAGCTATCGGCGTTTCTCAGTTGAGCCTTGGACAGCGCAGGCCACTTCTTCCTCTCAAAGTGGACAACCTCTGTATGAAATTCGTCATTGAGAATGCCAATTGAGCCGATGGTTCGTATACCACGGATGGTTCCACCTTGATCCACCTCGGCGCGATGTGCCTTGACGTAAGCATCCTGGGCGGCAAGGAGTTTGTCGAAGGCCGCCTGCTGTTCCGAAGACATAGATGACCTTACTTTCGAGAAATAGTGGCTTCTGCGGTTGTCCTCGATTTGCGCTTCGTATCCGCTGCAGAAGGTCATCGTAATGGTCGTCGCTGCATAGTCGCAGAATTCAAATTGCCCACGGGCGCGATCTGAATCGCTGAGCTTAGCAATCTCTGGGAACGCAAGTCGCGCCATCGCCTCTTCTGCTTCGCAGGCAAAGCGCAGCGCAAGCGGAACATTGCGTTTGACCCCTGCGCCATTGAAATAGATATCCGCAAGAATCAACGAACCTCCGACAACCCATGCGGTCGGCTCATCGGAGTTTTGGCCAAGGTCGGCTTGCTGCGCGAGCCGCTCCCGCCAGGCGCAGGCACGGCTCTCGGAATAGTTCACTGGACGACCAATACCGCGATATGAGCAGTATGAAGCGCAATCCGGCGGAGATTTTGGATCAGAAACTTTCGCCGCTTCAGCGGGAAGCGGAACGGATGCGTATGCGGAACAGTCCGCAGGCAGTTCGGCGGACGCACTCTGGCCCAGAGCGGTTGGCGTAATTCCAACAACAATGGCCAGCGCGAGGAGAATAAAGAGCACGCAGCTTTCGCGAGGCATTTGCCGAAAGTATACGACACGAGCCCGCCCCCCCGCCCACGCAAAAATGACAGCCGGCAAGGATGGTGAAGCGTGTGGAGTCTGCGGCGGCAAGTAGTGGCGAAAACTCCTGCCCAGCAGCGAAAATTGAACTCACATTGGTGCCGGGAGGGGGAATCGAACCCCCATGACCTTGCGATCGGCGGATTTTGAGTCCGCTGCGTCTGCCAGTTCCGCCATCCCGGCTTAGGGAGTTAAATCATTGGTGCGGCTGAGCTACTCATCATTTTACCTGCTCGTTGCTTTTCTGGCTAGGTTCGATTTTTGAGCCGTTATTAGCGCAGCGTACGCCCGTTCCTCCCTGGAGCCGTTCCATGCACCGCGACCTGCCGTGGCCGCGCGTGCCACTCTTCGGCGCGATTCTGTAACGCACAAACCAAACGCGATTACTGCGAAAGTTGTTTGTTTTCGAAGAGGACCTTGTAGCCGCGCTGGAAGGATTGCAGGTGACTTCGCATCGCATCGCGCGCCTTCACGGGACTGTGCTGCCGAAGCGCATCCAGAATCTTGACGTGCTGACCGGCGGCCTGTTCCATGCCTTCCTTTAGAAGCAGGCTCTTGCTGATCAGATCCATCATCTGCTTGCGCACACCCTTCAGAATATCGTTAAGGACTTCGTTCTTTGCGGCAATTCCCAGGGACAGGTGAAAAGACAAGTCAAGTTTCCAGAACTCTTCAGACTGGTCGCGAATGGTTTTCTTCATCCGGTCCACCAACATTTCCATGTCATGCAATTCTTCCAGCGTAATGCGTTCGGCACACAACGCCGCAAGTTCGGTTTCCAGGATCATGCGCGCCTCGACGAACTCGCGAAACGCCTTTTCATCGGTCAGCAATCCGTTGTGAAGCCAAGCCCCGGTGGAATAGGCCGACGGTTGCTCGGCGACGTAGCTTCCGCCACCCGCACGCACCCGTATCAGACCTATGAATGTGAGCGAGGTTAATGCTTCGCGAAGGCTGGAGCGGCCAACGTGAAAGGCCTTGCAGAGCTCTGCTTCAGAGGGAAGTTTCTCTCCAGGATGCCAATCACCTGCAGTGATTCGGGCAGCGAGTAGCTTCGCCACCTGTTCGCTCAAAGTGGTTCGGGGTACCGGAGCTAGACCTTTCAATAACTTAGAACCAACGGCCTTCATCTAACTCAGCATAAGGTACAAAAAATAGTCTGGTCAACACATTTTCATCTTGTCTGACAAGCTGATACATAGTAACGTCTCTTTCGCTAGATGGCCAATTCAATTCACGCCGCTACCGCGGTGCAGGGCAAGAGGGTCAGAAAATGACCGACCCGATCCCCGATGGCCCAGCGACGGAGGTTCTACTTGAGTCACTCGACCGTTTCCGCCTCTTCTACTCAGAAAGCCCCCATGACTTCGCAGCCTAAACCAAACTACTTCATGACTGCGCTGGTTGTTGCCATCGGTGTGGTCGTCGCAGTGGTCATTATGAGGCTGCCGCTTCTTTCTTCACCGTGGCAACAGAATTACAACCCCATCGGACATTGGCTCCTGTCGGCGCTGGTTGCTGCGATTCCTGTGGGCGTTCTCCTCGGCTCCCTGGCGTTCGGTCATGCCAAGGCTCACTATGCCGCTCTGGCCGGGCTGGGGGCCGCACTGCTAGTGGCGATTGTTGCCTTTCACATGCCTGCGCGCCTGGCGGGTGCGGCCGCTGTTTACGGAGCGGGCTACGGCCTGTTTCCAATCGGTTGGATCGTTCTTAACGTCATTTTCATGTATCAGTTGACCGTGGAGTCTGGCAGCTTCACCATAGTGCAGCACAGCCTCACCGGCGTCACCAAAGACCGCAGATTGCAGTTGTTGCTGATCGCGTTCTGCTTTGGCGCGTTCTTTGAAGGCGCCGCGGGCTTCGGTACTCCTGTTGCCGTGACCGCTGCATTGCTGATCGGACTTGGCTTTAAACCCCTACAGGCTTCAGGCCTGTCGCTGATCGCCAACACCGCGCCTGTGGCCTTCGGCGGATTGGGTATTCCGATCATCGCGCTCTCCAAGGTCACCGGCATTAGCGAACTGACCCTGGGCGCAATGACTGGCCGAATCCTCGCACCATTTTGCGTTCTGATCCCGTTCTGGCTGATCTGGGCCTTTGCCGGCTTCAGCGGCATGGTCGAAGTCTGGCCTGCGATTCTCGTGGCCGGCGTCTCCTTCGTTATTCCGGAGATACTGATCTCCAGTTTCATGGGACCCTGGCTCGTAAACGTGATTGCGGCCGCCGTCTCCATGATCTGCCTGACGCTCTTCCTACTGGTCTGGAAGCCAAAGAAGATTTGGAAGCTTGAAGGTCAGGAGGAGGAAGAAGCAGAAAAGGCTGCCAACGGATATCAACATCCAACGTACTCTGGTGGCCAGATCGCAAAGGCCTGGCTTCCCTGGCTCATCCTCAGCGTGCTGATTTTCATTTGGGGTACGCCGGGCGGCAAGAGACTGTTGGACTCGCCGGAGAAGGTGTTCACCTCCACGGCAAGCTGGGCCACCAAGCCCAGTCAGATTACCAATCCGCAGTATCCGGTAAAAATCCTTAACAACATGGTCGAGCGAGTTGCGCCTGTCGTACCCAAGCCGACCAAGGAACCCGCAGTCTACGGCGTCAACTGGGCGAGCGCGACGGGAACCTCAATTCTGGTTGCCGCGATCATCTCCGGGCTCATCATGGGGCAGGGATTCGGGAAGATATTCTCGATCTTCTTCCACACCCTGATAAGAGTGCGCTTCTCGTTACTGACGATTGCGGCGATGCTGGGACTGGGTACGCTCACACGCTACTCCGGAGTGGACGCCACTATGGGGCTGGCGTTTGCTCGAACCGGGCACCTGTATCCGTTCTTCGGCACCCTGCTCGGATGGCTGGGCGTGGCGCTGACCGGTTCGGACACATCCTCCAACGTGCTCTTTGGCAGTCTGCAGAAGATCACCGCGCAGCAGGTTAACGTCTCGCCGGTCTTGATGTCGGCTGCCAACAGCGCCGGCGGCGTGATGGGCAAGATGATCGATGCACAGAGCATCGTAGTGGCATCCACAGCAACCCAGTGGTATGGACATGAGGGCGACATTCTGCGCTACGTCTTCTGGCACTCAATTGCATTGGCTGCGCTAGTCGGAATCGTCATCTTCCTGATGGCCTACGTGGCTCCGTTCACGCAGTTGGTAGTTCACTAAGCAGGAACTGCGGCAAAGCAGTGCGGCGGACGGCTCCAGCCGTCCGCCGAATATAAGGGGTTTCATGAGTGCAATCCTAGAGTCTTCCGCCATCATAGAATCATTCAAATCGCACGCTGAAGCGGTGAGTGCGCAGGTGCAGAGAGTTGCCACAAAGCAAATGGCACTGGAGTTGATCGCTCGCCTGCTACATGAGGAAGGGGTGGACGACAAGCCAAAGTGCCACGCCGTCTGGGCTGCCTGTCCTCTGGTCGGACCCGCGGAAAGACAGGCGTTGGAACGCGCGGTACCTGGCCTCACGTTCGATGTTACGCGTGAGTTGGCGGCCGAAGCCAAGGCCGGCATCAGCCAGATGGATTGGGCGCTTGCAGACACTGGAACGCTGGTACAAGACGCCACCGAGGTGGCCAAACGTCTGGTTTCCACCCTGCCACCGTTGCACATTGCAATCCTCTCTACGGCTGCGGTGCTGCCGGACCTTGCCGCCGTTGTTCAGCGTATCGATCCCCTCAAATCACCGTATCTATCCTTTATCACGGGCCCCAGCCGCACCGCCGATATCGAGCGCGTGCTGACCATCGGCGTGCATGGTCCTGAGCGGCTCATCATCATTCTTGTGGACGATCTGGAGGTGGCGGCGTGAACAAGGAGTTCAAGCAATCGATTGTCAACGCGCTGGCCAATCCAAATCTTGGCGGAGCACTGGGCAGATTCTCTGAGGCCTACCGGGTCGGACGCGCCAAGGCATATGAAGGCATCGACTTCGAATCCTTGCGCACCAGCGTCGCCGAGATAAAGTCTGCTGCCGCCGCTCACCTTGACGAACTTGCCGAAAAGTTTACCCAAGCCGCTGAAGCCCGCGGCACCAAAGTGTTTCGCACCGACAGCCCCCAGGCCGTCAAGGACTACATCCTGCGCCTCGCACAGAAACATGGTGTGAAGAGCGTCGTCAAGTCGAAGTCGATGGCCTCGGAGGAAATTCATCTCAACAAGCATCTCGAACAGGCAGGCATCGAGGTACGAGAAACCGATCTTGGCGAATGGATCATCCAACTCGCTCATCAGACGCCCTCGCACATGGTCATGCCCGCCATTCACATGACCAAGGAAGAGGTCACCGATGTCTTCAACGAAAACGTTGAAGCTGGCCAGACGCCAGACATTGCGAAGCTGGTGAGGTTTGCACGCGGCAAACTGCGCCCGAAATTTCTCCAGGCCGAAATGGGCATTACCGGCGCGAACATCGCCGTTGCCGACACCGGCAGCATCGTCATTGTCACCAACGAGGGCAATGCACGGCTGGTCACCACCTTGCCGCGAATCCACGTCGCCATAATCGGGCTGGAAAAGCTGATCGAGCACTTTGGCGACATCACGCCGATTCTCACCGCGCTGCCACGTAGTGCTACCGCGCAACTGCTCACCAGTTATGTGACCATCGTTAGTGGTCCTGTGCCGAATACCGACGGCACGCCAAAAGAGCTGCACATCATCCTGATGGACAACCGCCGCAACGAGATGGCGCACGATCCACGTTTCAAGCAGGCGCTGCAGTGTATCCGCTGCGCCTCGTGCCTCAATGTCTGCCCGGTCTTCCGTCTTGTCGGCGGACACGTATTTGGCAAAGTCTATACCGGCGGGATCGGTACGATCCTCACCGCCTGGTTTGGCGCGTTGAAGGAATCCGACGAGATCCAGAGCCTTTGCATACAGTGTGGCAATTGCAAGGATGTCTGCCCTGGCAAGATCGATATCCCCGACCTGATTCTGGAACTACGCCGCCGCCTCGCTGTCGAACAGGGCCAACCGCTGATGCAGAAGGCAATCTTCTCGGTGGTCAACAACCGGCGCCTCTTCCACGCCATGATCCGCGCCGCGTCCGTCGGCCAAGCGCCGTTTGCCAAACAGGGCTTCATCCGTCACCTGCCCATGTTCCTGAGCAGTATGACCGATACCCGTTCTCTGCCCGCAATTGCCGAGGTGCCGTTCCGCGACCGTATCCAGAAGATCCAACAGCCGAAGTGTGCGGAAAAGGCTGCTTTTTTCAGTGGATGCCTGGTGGATTTTGCCTATCCCGAGATGGGCGAGGCAGTCGTCAAAGTGCTCAACAAGGCCGGTATCGAAGTGGTCTTCCCCGAAGGCCAGACCTGTTGTGGGGCTCCAGCGCGTTATAGCGGAGCCTATGAAGTAGCTGCGCAGAATGGCGCTGACAACATCCGCGCGTTGCTTGCCGAAGATGTGAAGTACGTCGTCTCTGCCTGCCCCACTTGTACGGTGGCGCTGAAACAGGACTTCATCGCCAACCTGGAAGCGGTTGGCCGCACAGATGAGTTGCCTGCTGCGCGCCAGCTTGCAGAGAAGGTTGTGGACTTCTCAACTCTTGTCAACCAACTCCTGGATGGGGGGCGGCTGAAGTTCAAACCAGGCATTGAGCCGGCGAAGTTCACCTATCACGACTCCTGCCACCTCAAGCGAACGTTGCGGGCCGAGCAGACTCCACGCAAACTGATGAAGCAGGCCGGATATGAACTGGTAGAGATGGAAGAGTCCGATATGTGCTGTGGCATGGGCGGCTCCTACACCATCAAGTTGCCGGAGATTTCAGCGCCAATTCTCGAACGCAAGCTTATGAATATAGAGAAAACAGGTGCGCCGTTGGTGCTGATCGATTGTCCCGGCTGTGTGATGCAGATTGGCGGCGGGCTCGATAAACGTGGCTCGGAGATCAAGGTGGAGCACACTGCCCAGCGTCTGCTGGAGTGCCTCGATTAGATCGTCTGCGTTTTTCGTCACTGGCCTCGCTACTATAGTGAGGCCAGTGACTTACGCCGCATCGCGCCGGACGAGCACCTTTGGATTTTGGCCTGTATAGAGCATCCTGCAGTTCCCCCCTCGCGCCAACTTCATCAAGAACCTGAGCACAGTAGGCAAAAATTCACACTGTTGGCGTAGGATAGAGACAAGCAAATTCAAAACCGCGGAAGCTATTTCCATCGCAATTCCGCCACAATAAAGGTGATTATTCATGAGTACAGTTGGAAAGGTCGGAAAGATTGCGTCCAGTCCCGCACATGACGTTCTTCGTGCGGAAGGCCATCCTCTTGATTCTATTTTCAGCCCGAAGAGCGTGGCTCTGGTCGGCGCTTCGGAGCGTGCCGGCAGCGTGGGCCGCAACGTGCTGTGGAACCTGCTGAGCAGTCCGTTTGGCGGCTCCATCTTTCCGGTCAACCAAAAGCGCACCAACATCCTCGGCGTCCGCACCTATCCCAGCGTGCGTGAACTGCCGGAGGTACCGGACCTGGTTGTGATCACCACGCCGGCCGCCTCCGTGCCTGGCATATTGCGTGAGAGCGTGGAGTTTGGCATTCCGGGCGGAATCGTCATCTCGGCGGGATTCAAGGAGACCGGTGCACCGGGTATTGCGCTGGAGCGCGAGATCATGGAGATCATCGGCGGAAAGATGCGTATCATCGGTCCCAACTGCCTGGGCGTAATGAATCCTGTGCAGGGCCTGAACGCAACCTTTGCCGCGACGGTAGCCCGGCCTGGCAAGGTCGCATTCATCAGCCAGAGCGGCGCACTCTGCACCGCCGTCCTCGACTGGAGCCTGCGTGAGAACGTCGGCTTTAGCTCATTCATTTCCATCGGTTCCATGCTGGACGTGAACTGGGGCGACCTGATCAGCTATTTCGGCAACGATCCTCGGACCGATGCCATTGTCATCTACATGGAGTCGATTGGCGACGCCAGCTCCTTCCTCTCGGCAGCTCGCGAGGTTTCGCTGACCAAGCCCATCATCGTCATCAAGGCAGGACGTACCGCTGCCGCCGCCAAAGCCGCGGCTTCGCACACCGGCTCCCTTACTGGTTCCGACGATGTTCTGGATGCAGCCTTCCGGCGCGTTGGCGTACTGCGCGTCGACTCCATCTCTGACATCTTCTCGATGACCGACGTGCTTTCCAAGCAGCCGCGTCCCCAGGGCAACAGACTTTGCATCGTAACCAACGCCGGTGGTCCTGGCGTTCTGGCAACCGACGCGCTGGTCCAGGGCGGCGGTGCGCTGGCTGATATCTCGCCTGAGAGCATGGAAGCCTACAACAAGCTACTGCCTGCCGCCTGGAGCCATGCTAACCCGGTGGACATTCTCGGCGACGCCGAGCCGGAACGTTACGCGAAGTCCCTGGAGATTGCGGCCAAGGATCCCAACATCGACGGCATGTTGATCATCATGACCCCACAGGGCATGACCAATCCCACCAAGATTGCCGAAGAACTGAAGCCCTACGCACACAGCTTGGGCAAGCCGGTTCTGGCAAGTTGGATGGGCGGCGAAAGCGTGGCTGCCGGCGAACATATCCTGAATGAAGTTGGCCTCCCAAGCTTCTACCATCCCGATGCGGCAGTGCGTGTCTTCAATTACATGTGGAAGTACGCGGACAACCTGAAGGGCTTGTACGAGACGCCTTCGCTGCAGACAGGAGATTCCGGCCCTGACCGCGAGACGGCCCGCAAGATTATCAGCCAGGTGAAGGCCACCGACCGCACCATTCTGACCGAATACGAATCGAAGAAACTGCTGGAAGCCTACGGTATTCCCACCACCAAAACCGAAATCGCAGCGACTGTGGACGAAGCCGTCGCTTGGGCGGAAAAGATCGGCTATCCGGTAGTGCTCAAGCTCTACTCGCTCACCATCACCCATAAGACGGATGTCGGTGGCGTGGTGTTAAATTTGCGTGATGCCAAGGCCGTTCGCGATGCCTTCAACGGCATTCAGAAGTCGGTTGCGGAAAAGGTTGGCGCCGAGCACTTCCAGGGCGTGACCGTGCAGCCGATGGCCAAGCTCGATGGCTACGAACTGATTCTCGGTGCGAGCCTCGATCCGCAATTTGGCCCGGTGCTGCTCTTCGGAACCGGCGGCCAACTGGTAGAGGTCTTCAAGGACAAGTCACTGGCATTGCCGCCGTTGAACTCGACGCTGGCGCGCCGCATGATGGAGACCACCAAGATCTATCACGCTCTTAAAGGTGTCCGTGGGCGCAAGAGCGTAGACATGACCGCGCTTGAAAATCTTCTGGTACGCTTCAGCGAACTGGTTGTCGAAAATCCGCGAATCAAGGAACTCGACATCAATCCGCTGCTCGCATCGCCGGATCGCCTGCTGGCGCTGGATGCTCGCGTAGTGCTCCATGAAGCCTCTGTGACCGATGACAAACTTCCGCAATCCGCCATCCGTCCCTATCCGGAGCAGTACGTTTCCAATTGGACTGACACCAAAGGCGAATCGCTTACCATTCGCCCCATCCGTCCTGAAGACGAGCCCAAAATGATCAAGTTCCACAAGGAACTGAGTGAGCGCTCCGTCTATCTGCGTTACTTCCAGCCGCTGAAGTTCAGCCAGAGAACCGCGCACGAGCGCCTCACGCGGATCTGCTTCATCGACTACAACCGCGAAATGGCCTTGGTCGCCGAGCACAAGAATGAAAAGGGCGAGTCGGAGATCATCGCCGTGGGCCGTATGAGCAAATTGCACGGAGTGCCGGAAGCCGAACTGGCGGCACTGGTTCAGGATGGTTTCCAGGGCAGAGGATTGGGAACCGAACTCTACCGTCAACTGCTGCAGATTGCACGCAATGAAAAGCTCAGCAAAGTGCACTCTAACATGTTGGAAGAGAACGTCGAGATGAAGGCAATTTGCCGGACTCTTGGTTTCAAAATGACAGAAGGAAACCGGGAAGACAACCTAATCCTGGCGGTACTTCCTCTGTAACCTCCTGTTGTTGAAAGCTAACTCATCCGAGCCCGCGCAGTTTCTTGCGCGGGCTTTTTTCGCCGCTCGGCAGATTAATCCGCCATTCGTGACTTCGGATTTGACCGTGCCAGTGCGCGAAAGCGTCTCCATGCGGCTTATCATGGAAGCATGAAAGCGGTGCAGAAGTCGCGCGGATTGCGGTTTTGGTTGGCATGGCTGGCATTGTGTCTGCTCCCCGGAGTTGCTCGGGCGGGCGACGCTGCCGCCTTTGATCTCGTTGGTCCCAAGGTAGAGGTCACCGTGACTCGCGCGGACAAAATGCTGCCCATCGCCGAGGTTCCAAATCTTCAGGCCGGTGATCGGGTGTGGATTCATCCAGCATTGCCCGACGATCAGAAGGCACGCTACCTGATGGTGGTCGCATTCCTGCGTGGCGCCACCAATCCGCCGCCTGATGCCTGGTTTACCCGGGCAGAGGCGTGGAGCAAGCTGATGCGCGAGGAAGGCATGGTCGTCACCGTGCCCAAAGATGCGCAGCAGGCACTGATCTTCCTGGCGCCGCAGACCGGCGGAGATTTTGCAACCCTGCGCTCAGCGGTGCAGGGTAAGCCGGGAGCCTTTGTACGTGCGGCTCAGGATCTGCAACTGATCAGCCTCAACCGGGCGCGGCTGGAGAAGTATCTGGCCGCCATCCGTGACTCAGGCGAGCAGGATAGCAAGACGCTGCACGAACGCGCGCTCATCCTGGCACGCAGCCTCAGCATCAAGGTCAACGAGGAATGTTTCGCTAAGCCTGCCATGCAGCAAGCCTCCTGCCTGATGCAGAACAGTGATCAGCTCGTGCTCGACGACGGGCACGGTGCATCAATGGTTTCCACCTTGACTGAGGGGCCGGGGTCGGATTTGCTCGGCGCCATCAGCACCACCAAGGCTGCCGGGGGCGGAGCCTACAGTCCCTATGTTGGTGTGGTGGTGGACCTGGCAAGACTGATGGAAAACCTGCATACGGCGAAGTATCAATACATTTCGGCGCTGGCGTTGCCGCAGGGAGACGAACTGCATCTGCGGCTGAACTACCCTCCCTCCTTTCATAAACCGCAGTCGGTGATCGTCATCGGCCTTCCGGTGGTGCAGCCCCCGGTACCTCCGGCCATGAAGCCGGTTCCGCCGGATGCAGTGGATTGTGCGCAGAACCCCAAGCTGGTTCTGGGTGCCGACGGCGCACCGCTGGTCTTCTCCTCGGAACTGGCCCACAATCTCACGCTCCACCTGGAAAACAAAGATGGCAAATCGGTGGAGATTCCAGTGGTCGCCAACGCTCTGCTCGGCGGCTTTGTGCCAACCGAGGCGCTTCCTTCGCTGGATTGGCTGCCGCTTTCCTTCACCGGCAAAGTGCACGGGCAATGGGGCTTTGAGCCCTTCGACGGTCCGTCCTACAAGATGCAGCGCTCGGATCTTGCGGTGAAGTGGGCGATCCCCGAGGACGATAAGGCGGTGTCCATTGCCGGACACGACAGAACTCTGCAGCTGGCTTCTGCGAGTAACGTTTGCGTAGAGGAGATTAGCTTTCGCAACTCCAAGGGAGTGGTTCAGAAAGCAACGTGGAAAGCTTCCAGCGGCAAGTTGGAAGTGAAAGTACCGCTGGCGAAGGCGCCAGTTGGAGAGAGCGCTCTGCTGTTGAAGCAGTATGGCGTGGCGCAGGCCTCCGAGATGCCGCTGCAGGTCTACGAGGAGGCTTGCCGCCTCGACCAGTTTGAGGTTCATGCCGGAGATGCGCAGGGAGTACTCAAGGGCACTTGCCTGGACAGCGTGGCAGCCTTGGAGGCGGCCGGAGTACGTTGGACCGGAGACGCTGCGCCATCAAAAGACGGCTTGGCGATGAGCACCCAAACTCCGGACAAGCTCACTCTGCACGAGAAGCAGACGCTTACCGCCAGCGCGCAGCTGAAAGACGGGCGTGTGCTGGATGTGCGAATAAGCGTGCTGGCACCGCGTCCAAAGCTTGTGCTGATGAGCAAGGTGATTGAGCCCTTGGCCTCGCCAATTCATCTGGACAGCCCGGAGGACTTGCCCGTGGACGCACGTCTACACTTCCGTCTCAAGTCAGAGCAGCCTTCGAGCTTCGGCACGGCGGAAAAGGTGGAGGTGGCAAGCGCCGACGGTTTCTACCATACGGAGTTGAGCCTGGAGAACGGCGGCCTGATGCGCCAGAACCCGCATACCGTGATGGCAACCCTTGAGATAGCTGGGAGCGTGGGCGCATCGTCATTCGGCGCGCTGCGCTTCCGTCCGCTTGCCGCAGACGGCGTTGCTGGAGATTGGCAGCCGTTGGCGACGCTAGTGCGCCTGCCTGTGCTGACTGAGTTGCATTGTCCGGCAGAGAAGGACGCGGCATGCACCTTGAGCGGGAACAATCTTTTCCTGATCGAATCGGTTGCATCCGATGCCGACTTCCAGCACGCGACTCAGGTGAGCGAAAGCGCGATGGATGAAAAAGTCGAGGTTCCCCGTCCGCAGGGAAAGCTGCTCTATGTAAAGCTCCGCGATGATCCCTCCGTCGTCCATGTCCTCGCAATGCCGATCAAGAAAGACATGCCGGTATCTGCGAAGGGCGCCCCAAAAGACGTTGCCAGAGATGTCGCTAAGGACGCCGCAAAAGATACTTCTACGGACACAACAAAGGACACAGAGAAGGATCCTACGAAGGGTGTGCCGAAGGAGTTGGAAAAGGATGATACCGGTGCGCCTTTGCCGGACAAGAGCGCAAGCCCTGCACAACCTCCGGCCGAGCCGCCGCAACCAGAGAAGCAATAAATTCAGATGTTGTGTTTAATCGCCGCCGTTGGCGCCCTTGCTTCGCAATTCGGTGCTTGCTCTTTCGGCGCGGAGCGCGCGAGCGGTGGCCCGAAGCCGGAAAAGATGCTGCAGGTAATCGACGAAGACCATCGGCGACGCCTTGCTTTCATCCCTTTGCCGCGAACGGAACATGTATCCCACTTCCACGATCTTCTGGACGCGTGAGCGAACCAGCAACTCCACCAGGATCTTGTAACCAACTGGTGCCAGTGGCACGTCCTGAATCGCACTGCGGCGAATCACAAAGAATCCTGTCATGGGATCGGAGACCTGCCCCAGCACGCCAGGCAGCAGAAGCTTTCCAAGTGTTCGTGACCCGCGGGAGATCAGCAGACGGAGAGAGCTCCAGTCGCTGGTGCCGCCGCCTTCGGCTTCACGGCTTGCTACTGCCAAATCGGCACCCTGCCGCATCGCTGCAATCAACCGCGCGGTGACCTCGGGAGGATGCTGCAGATCGGCGTCGATCACGCCGAGCAACTCGCCGCGAGCCGCTTGCCAGCCACGTACCACGGCAGTCGCCAACCCGCGTTCATCCATGCGGCGCATAACCACTACATGCGGATCTTCGACGGCCATCTCGGCGGCAACCTGCCAGGTTCCGTCCGGACTGTCGTCGTCCACCACGATGATCTCGTAGGAATCGCCGGCTTCGGAAGCAATCGCGGGTTTCAGCAATGCAATCAGTTCGGCGAGGTTATGGCTCTCATTGCGAGTGGGTACCACCAGAGAAAACGCAATCCTCTCGCGCTCCGGCACCGCCCGCACCACAAGTTCGCCCGTTGGCACTGGCGTCAAATTGGAAATCGCGTTGGTCGATTCGCAGGGCATGGGGTAGATAACTTCATTGCATCACACCCTCGCCTTGGAGTCTAGCCAAGTGCCCCGAAATTCCTGGTTGCACAAATCCGAAGCTGCACATCGAATGATTCGCGCCGTTTATTCAGGCTTGACTTGCTCTGCAGATTGCGGGCGCAATGCGAAACTACCGCGGAAACCCGGGGTTTCTTCCGATCACGAGGCCGAAATGCTGAGAGAAAGCTCAGCCCGGCAACTCGAAGTGGAGAAAACGATCATGCGTGGAACTTGGATCAAAAATACGGTGTTGTTGTTGGGAATGACTTTGTCCGGAGCTGCGTTACTCGCGCAGCAGTCGCCCGCACCCGCACCGGAGACAACAACCCAGAGCACGGCAAGCAACAGGCCTCAGCTGACCGCGGAGCAGAAGCAACAACTGCGCGGGATGCGGCTCACAGCTCGCGATCAGGCGGCCATTATTCGCAACGACCAGACGTTGACCTCAGAGCAGAAGCTGGCCAAACTGAAGGAACTTCGCGCCAGCACGCGCGAGCAGATGAAGTCCGTGCTGACGCCCGCGCAGCAGCAGGCCTTTGCCGCTCGCCGTGCAGCCCTCAAGGCGCGCATGGAAGCGAAGCTTGGCCTGACCGCTGACCAGCAGAGCAAGTTGAAGGCTCTCTTTCAGTCGAATCGCCAGCAGCGTCAAGCCGTGCTGACAAACGCCTCTCTCACTAACGAACAGAAGCAGACGCAACTTAGCCAGATTCGCCAGACCTCTCAGGCGCAGCTATCAACGATCCTGACGCCAGAGCAGCTGACAAAGTTCCAGCAGATGCACTTCCGCCGTCGGTTTGCAGCTAGAGGGTAAGGCCAGCGCTAGTCGCCACACGCGCCAGTAGGCAATCGAGGTTGAGCTTCTCGTTCGCACCGGGAAGTACAGGCCGTCCGAAACTGGGCGGCCTGTTTGCATTATTGCGGCGGTGCGAGACATCCGATGCCCCGCCTCAGAAGACCGAGCACACTATGCACTTCAGATAATGCGTCTCCGGAACGTTGAGCAGCACTGGATGGTCGGCTGACTGCGCGCGCTTTTCCACGATGTGCAAATTGCGTCGGGCATCCAGCGCGGCGCTGGAGAGCATGGCAAGAAAGTCCTGCTCACTGACGTGGAAAGAGCACGAGCAGGTGACGAGCACTCCTCCATTGCGCACCATCTTGAGCGCGCGCAAGTTCAGCTCCTTGTAGCCGCGCAGCGCATCTTCGGCGCTCTTTCGAGATTTCGCAAAGGCCGGTGGATCGAGCACGATGGTTTCGTATCGCCGCTCGGTATCGGCGTACTGACGCATCAATTCAAAGGCGTCGGCTTCCACAAACTCGATTGGTCTCTGCTCGTTCAGCGTTCGGTTTCGCTCGGCTACCTCCAGCGCCTCGGCGGATACATCAACCGCCGTAACCTGCTCGCAGACGCGGTTCAGGTGCAGCGAGAAGCCGCCCTGGTAGGTGCAGATGTCCAGCGCGCGGCCTCGCCCGTAGCGTTCGGCGGCAGCATAGTTTTCCCGCTGGTCAAGGAAGGCTCCAGTCTTTTGCCCCACACTGCCGTCATAATGAAAAGCAAGTCCATTGAGGTGAAAGATGGTCGCCGTCTTGGCCTTTTTCAACCGCGAATAGACTGCCCGATCTTCGGCGGCAGGCAGCCCTTCGAGCTCGCGAATCCGAGGCTCCACGCGCTCCAGAATCGTCTCCGGCTGGTACGCGGACTGCAGCTCCTCGATCACAATCTGACGCGCCAACGGCGCATCCATCGCCTGTGTCAGCACCTGGAAGCTGATTACGTCGTTGTACTTATCCACAATCAGCCCGGGCGTGAGGTCGGCCTCGCTGAAGAGTACGCGGAAAGCGTCCGCGTCCCGCACCACGCGTTCGCGATAAGCAATCGCCTGGCGGATGCGGTAGCGCAGCAGATCGGGATACTTCTCCGGCTCAACCGGATTGGGCGCAACCATGCGCAGCGCAATCTGTGAACTGGAGCTGTAAAGCGCCGAGCCATATGGCCGGCCGCGCTGGTCTTCCACCCGGACCAGCGCTCCGGGCAAGGCTTCATCCAGTCGCTCAACGTCGGACTTGAATATCCATGGATGGCCACTGCGCAGCCGTGCCACGGCGTGTGCGTTCACAATGGCCCGCGCAACAACCAAGCGGGCAACCGGAGCCGGTGATGTCTTCTTCGCAGCTTTCATCTGGAGTTGCGTGGGTTACTGCTTGGGAAGCTGATGCCGCAGGTCGTCCAGCACCTCGGGCGGCAACTGTTCCTTATATTTTTCTTCGAGGTTTGCCTCATCCACAAACAGGTTGCGCGCGCCGCGAATCTCATCGGCAAAAATCTTCTGGCAGATCGCGTTCTTCTCTACCCGTCGCGCAATAGCCTCGCCGGTCATGGCATCATAGGCCTTCATAGTGGCGTTGCCCTTGTGGTTGATGAAGACCGCAAACGCGCCATTGCTGCCCATCGAGGGGACGAACATCCACTCGCGCTCAGCTTGGTGTGCAATTCCCGTGGCGTTTTCGGCCACCGTCTTCACATTGTGCTCCGGCACGTAGTACAGCATCCGCCCGCACGAGTCGCAATGCACAACCTCTTGCGCGGCGCGTATGTTGGAGAGCACCTGTGGGCGCAGCATCACCTGGCAGGCCGTGCAGCGATGCTCTAGCACCTCGGCCACGGCATAGCCGCGCGACTTCAGAATGCGGTCGTATGTAGCCAGCAACGTCTCATCTACGCCCTTGCGCAGTTCCTGACTCCGGGCTTTCGTCTTGGTGGCCGCAGCCTTGTCGGCTTCGCCCGCTTTCTCGGCTTCTGCCTTCTGGCGTTCCACTTCGGCAGACTCGGCCTTGAGTGCGGCTTCGGCCTTCGCCAGTTGCGAGTTTAGCGAATCGGCGTTCAGCATGACTTCGAGGATCTTCTCTTCAAAGCCTGAGATCTCGCCTTCGGCGTGGGCAATCTCTGAAAGCAGCGCCTTGTACTGCTCGTTGTTTTTTATGCTTGAGGACTGCCCGCGGAACTTGAGAATCTTCTCGTTAAGAGACTGAATCTCCTGTTCGTACTGACGTTTGGCCGTCTCTCCCGCCTTGATGGCCGCGCGTGCGTCCTCTACGCCCTTACGGGCGGCAGCCAGTTGAGCATCGATACGAGCTAAGGTCTTGGGTATGGCCGCAAGCTGCGCATTGAGGCGCGCAAGCTCCAGGTCAACCCTCTGTAATTCGACGAGCTTTTCAAGATCAGTTGGCATGAATTCCCGGAAGGCTCATGAAGAGCAAAGTTTAACACGTTGGAGCGTACCAAGGCTCTTTGTCTCCCCGCCTAAGAGTTTTGACGGATGGAGACAAGACCCCTTCGCCGCTATCTTGATCCCATGGTCATGGATTTTACCCGGGTCCTGCTTGGTCTTGCCATTGCGCTGTTTCATGCGCCACTGGCGGACTTTCTCCGAAAGCAGGATCGCGAACTGGCAGCCGCGTTCCGCGAACGCGGCGTGCCGATGCCTGGCGGTTTGCCAAAACGGGCCTCCCATGACCTGTTCTTTCTACTCGGCATCGGCGTTGCCTTGCTCAGCCTCGCGCGCATCTGGTTCGCACTGCGCTGATTCAGCGAGCAGCGGCGGCGTCAGTCGCCGCGTACCCGCCGTGAAACCCTGTCAGCCGTACTAGCCGCATAACCCCCGGCGAATCCCTTACCCAATCCAGCAACCTAGCTTGCAAATTCTCCCCGCTCCAATTTACCTTCGCCAGATGGAACGCATGCCTTCGATGAAGGAAATTCGTTTGAAGATCGGCACTTTGGGGATTCTCGCGCTCACAAGCGTGATGGCCATGGCGCAGTCAGTCCCGGCGTCCGCGACCGGAGGGCCGTCAGTTGGCCCGCACCCTACATCGCTGCTTCCGGCGTCCGCAGCCCAAAAGCAATACACCGTGGAGGCGATCTTCGCGCCCGAGTCCGTCAGCGGAAGCCCGTTCGCCGGATTGCAGTGGAGTCCGGACGGAAGCAAACTCACTTACCTCCAGCGTGGAGCTGGCAGCGAGCAAGAGTCGCTCTACTACTTCGATCCCGCCAGCGGCAGGAGCTCGCAACTGATCGCAGCTGGCAAACTGGCCGCTCTGGCGCCCTCCTCCAGCAACCTCCAGGATGACCGCCAGCGCGAAAATCGTGCCCGCTACGCCGTCGCTGACTACCAATGGGCACCTGACTCCAAAAGCCTGCTCTTCGACGCCTCAGGGCAGCTCTGGCTTTTCGATCTGGCCACAGGAACGGGCCGTCAACTCACCAACGCAACCGAGCCATCCAGCGATCCCAAGTTCTCTCCCGATGGAAAGTTCCTCAGCTACCTGCGCGGTCATAATCTCTACCTGCGCCCAGTCGCTGGTGGCGATGAAGTTGCTCTCACCCGCGGCGGCCCCGCATTGCTTAACGGCGAGGTGGACTGGCTCTACTCGGAAGAGTTGGCCGTTCGCTCCAATTACTTCTGGCCACCTGACACTTCGCAGATTCTCTATCTCCAGATGAACGAAGCCCCTGTTCCGCAGTATCCCAACGTCAACTGGATTCCCACCCATCCCGAGACCGACCAGGAGCGCTATCCCAACGCGGGCGACCCAAACCCTACCGTCAAGCTGATGCTCACTGGCCTCAACGGCGGAGCCACGGAAATTGATCTCGGCGTAAAGGGCGACTTCTACATTCCCCGCTTTGGCTGGGTTCGTCCCGGCCTCGCCTGGGCCGTGGTGCTCAACCGGCTGCAGAACGAGCAGACGCTCTACTTCATCGATACCCGCACCCGCAGCTCACGCCGGGTGCTCAACGAGTGCGACCCCAACTTCATCGAGCTGCACGATGCCATGGGCCGTGGTGAGCACCAGGGCCTGCGCTTCCTAGACTCTCGCGACGAGTTCCTCTGGCTCAGCTGGCGCGACGGATTCACCCATGTCTATCTCTATAGCTTTGACGCCACACATCCTCTGGCGACCGACGCAAAACTGGAACGGCAGTTGGAACGCGGCAGCTATGAGGTCAACAACATTCTCGGCGTCGATGAGGCCAAAGGCACCATGTACCTCGAAGCGAACAAGGGCGACGATCGCCAGGAACAGCTCTTCGCCGTGCCGCTCACCGGCGGCGACGCCACGCCCTTAACCCGTCAGCCCGGCGTCCACACCGTCTCCATGTCTGCCGATGCAAAGCATTTTGTGGATATCTACAGCAAGCTCACCACACAGCCAACCATGCAGATCTGCGCTGTCGCCGGACACTGCACCAAGGTCTGGGCCTCGCACGCATGGGAAGGCTACGACACAATCACTCCCCAGTTTGTCGACTTCACCGCCGCAGACGGTACCGTGTTGCACGGCGTGATCCTGCTGCCTCCAACCGGGGCCGTAACCGAGGTCAATGGCAAAGTTCCGCTGATTCTCAATCCTTACGGTGGACCGCGCGAACAGGATGTGCGCGACACCTCAGAGGCCATTGGTCCCTTCGACCAGGTGCTCGCACATCACGGATTCGCCGTGCTCAAGGTGGACAATCGCGGCATGGGCAATCGGGGCCGCACCTTTGCCATGGCCACCTTTCATCACCTGGCAGAGGTGGAACTCAGCGACAATCTCGCCGCGCTAGACCAGGCCTTGGCCCGTTTTCCGCAACTTGACCCCACGCGCCTCGGCTGGTGGGGCTGGAGCTATGGCGGCACCATGACCGCCTACGCCATGACTCACTCCAATCGCTTCAAGGCCGGAATCAGCGTCGCTCCCGTCACCGATTGGCGCAACTACGACACTACCTACACCGAGCGCTACATGGGCCTCCCCGGTGACAATGCCGAGCAATATGACAAGACCAGCGTCGTAAAATCTGCTGCGAAACTGAGTGGACGTTTGCTGCTGGTGCACGGCACCAGTGACGACAACGTGCACCTGCAGAATTCAATTCAGTTTATCAATGCAATGATCGCCGCCGGAATCCCCTTCGATCTGCAACTCTATCCCGGCAACGCGCACAGCCTTACTGGTCCGCAGGCGCGTACTCACCTGTTCAACCGCATGTTGTGGCAGTGGGAGCAGTACCTAGCCAAGTAGCTCGCAGCGCAAACCCGGCTGGGCGGAGCTTTTCCCGTGATTACTGTTTTGCGCTTAGCCTTGTGAGCGCCGGAATTCAGCACAGGTTGCAACCTCGTCCTGCTGCTTCGCTTCCAAACTTTCTATCATGATGATTCAGCCGCAGGTGCCCGTGGATCGGCGACGGCACGATCCAGATTTGGTGGAACGCACCAACAACGGAAGCCCGAAAGCGCTTCGCAAAGGGACATTCCGGTCCATTGGATTGGGACTCATTACCGGTGCGTCCGACGACGACCCCTCGGCGATCGGCACCTATGCCAGCGCGGGAGCAAGCCTCGGGCCGTCGTTCCTGTGGACGGCTCCAATAACCTTCCCCATGATGTTCGCCGTGGTGTACCTCTGCTCCAAGCTGGGGCAAGTGGCAGGCCGCGGATTATTCGCCGTGATTCGTCAGCACTACGCGCGTCCCATCCTGTACTTCTTCCTCATCACGGCTGTGGTCGGCAACATCATCGAAGCTGGCGCCGACATTGGCGGAATGGCCGCAGCCTTGAATCTGCTGCTTCCCATCCCGATTGGCTGGATCGTAGTGGCAATCACGCTGACGATCCTTGCGCTACAAATCTGGGGCTCCTACACCTTAATCCGCGATATCTTCCGCTGGTTGGCCTTGGCGCTGCTCGCCTATATCGGGTCGGCCTTCTTGGCCAAACCTGAGCTGCTCCCCACTCTTCGCGGGACTCTGATTCCAACCATTCAGTTCAACAAAGACTTCCTGGCAATGCTGGTAGCCGTAATCGGCACAACCCTGTCGGCCTATCTCTACTCCTGGCAGTCCAACCAGGACGTGGAAGAAGACATTTCGATGGGACGCCGCCGCCTCACCGACCGCTTGGGGACCACGAAAGAAGAGCTGCGCCACTCGGCACGCGACGTTGGCTTCGGCATGTTCTTCTCCAACATCGTGATGTACTTCATCATCCTCTCAACCGCCGCAACGTTGTTCAGGGCTGGCCAGCACGATATCAATACCGCCGCCGACGCCGCGCAGGCTCTCCGGCCACTGGCGGGGAAATCGGCGGAACTGCTCTTTGCCATCGGAGTAATTGGTGTAGGCTTTCTCGCCGTTCCGGTCATGACGATTGGTGCCGCCTACGACCTCTGCCAGTCCTTTGGATGGAAGCATGGCCTACACGTGAAGCCCAACGAGGCGAAGCATTTTTATGCGGCCATCGTGGCCTTCACTTTGATTGCAATGTGCCTGAACTTTTTCGGCATCAATCCCATGAAGGCCCTTGTCTTTGCCGGCATCGTGCAGGGATTTTCAACCCCATTCCTGATGCTGGTTCTGATGCTGATCACCAACAACCCCAAGATCATGGGACGATGGGGCAACACCCTGGGCATGAATGTGCTCGGCTGGCTCACTACGTTGGCAATGTTCGCAGCCGCGATTGGCTTGGTGATCACCTGGCTCAGATAAATACGCGAAGTGGATACGCCAAATCGATACGTCAAACTGCGGCCTGTCCCCGCCGGTGCCGCAAATACGTGTACGCCGCGGCGATTGCCACCAGCGTTCCCAGAGCCCCTTGCAGCAGATCCATCTGCGCATGATCAGTCAGCAGGTGGATCGCCCACAGCACGGGAACCTGCCACAGCTCGACAACCCTCGTGTAGAAGGCTCCCAGCAGTGCCATCACGGTATTCATGTAAAAGTATCCGGTCAGGCCGACGACCGCCGCCAACAGCATTGCGCCCCATAGTTGTGGCGAAAGCGTCTGCACCGCGCTGTGCGCAGAGAAGCTCAAGAACATGCCGCCCAGCGCCGCGCCCACCAGCGCCGGAGCAATCAGCCAGAACAGATGCTCGTCCTTGCTCTGCGCGCGTTCCCACACCTTGTAGGTAGCTGCCCGCGAGGCCAGCGCGATCAGCAGAAACCCGATGCCCCTCGGAGCGTTCAACACCGTGCCCGGCTCGCGCACTGCCTCGGCGGCAAACAGGATAAGCGCCGAAGCCAGCACCAGCAAAGTGCGGCGCTCGTAAGCCCGGTGCTGGCCGCGCAGGTAGGCAAGAATCAGTGCGTCGAGCAGAAGCACCGACTGCGTAACGCGTCCGCTCAGCAGCCCGATGGCTCCGAACCAGCCCACAAACGTGAGTCCTCCGGTGACCACCCTGATCCACGCCAGCCGTGGTGAACGTGGCCGCCACTCGCTGCCCGATGGCCGCACAATGAGCGTCAGCAGCACCAGCGCGAGCAGGGAACGGTCAACCAGAATCGTCGCCAGCGAAAGGTGTGCCCGCCGTGCGAGCCACTCCACCGAGACCGTAATGGCGACCTCCGAAGCGACCATACCGGCCAGCGGATAACGGCTCCAGAGGGAATGTTCACGAGGCTGCACCTTACGATTCTAACTGGCGCCAATAAAACGAGGCGCCGAAGCGCCTCAGTGTTGCTGTCGTTTAGGAAATTCTATTCGAGTCCCATCTCTTCCATCGCCATGCGCCGCATGATGAACTTCTGCACCTTGCCGGTCACCGTGGTTGGGAATCCTTCCACGAACTTCACGAACTTCGGCACCTTGAAGCCTGCGATCTGTCCGCGGCAGAAGGTTCGGATAGCCTCGGCGTCCAGCGTCACTCCTTCATGCGGAATGATCCACGCCATCACTTCCTCGCCATACTTTTCGCTGGGGACCCCGATTACCTGTACATCCTTGATTCCGGGGTATGAGTAGAGGAACTCCTCGATTTCGCGGGGGTAAATGTTTTCTCCGCCGCGAATAATCATCTCCTTCAGCCGTCCGGTAATTTTGACGTACCCGTGTTCGTCCATGCTGGCCATGTCACCGGAGTGCAGCCATCCATCGGCTTCAATAGCGGCTTGGGTCCCCACAGGATCGTTGTGATAGCCGTTCATCACCAGGTAGCCGCGTGTGCAAAGCTCGCCATTCTGGCCGAGCGGAACCGCTGCCCCGGTTTCCGGATCGATGATCTTGACTTCGGTGTGTGGCAAGGCGCGGCCAACGGTAGTGGTCTTCCGCTCCAGTGTGTCTTCGGTTGTCGTCTGCGTGATCACTGGCGACGCCTCGGTAAGTCCGTAGCAGATCGTGAGCTCGTTGCAATGCATGTCGCGGATTACCCGCCGCATCAACTCGATCGGGCACAGCGATCCGGCCATGATTCCCGTGCGCAACGAAGTGAAATCAAACTCTGCAAAGCGGGCATGCGAAAACTCGGCAATAAACATCGTCGGCACGCCGTAGAGGGCGGTGCATCGCTCTTCGTGGACCGTTTGCAACGTGGCCAGCGGGTCAAAGTAATCGGCCGGGATCACCATGGCGGAGCCGTGCGTCAGGCACGCCATGTTTCCCAGCACCATTCCAAAGCAGTGGTAGAACGGAACCGGGATGCACACCAGGTCGCGCTCCGTCAGCTTCATCGAATCGCCAATGAACTTGCCGTTGTTTACCACGTTGTAGTGGCTCAGCTCGGCGCCTTTCGGTTGGCCGGTCGTTCCGCTGGTGTACTGGATGTTGATTGTGTCGTGCGGCGTGAGGCTGGCTTCGCGGGCGCGCAGCTCAGCCGGAGTCACCTTGTCCCCTGCGGCGAGCATCGCGCTCCAGCTCAACATTCCCGCCGGAGGATTCTCTCCGATGTAGACCACCTGCCTAAGCTCCGGCAACTGCTTGGCGTGCAGCTGGCAGGGAACAGCGGAGTCGAGCTCCGGAGCAAGCTGGCGCAGGGTTTCAACGTAGTCACAGTCGCGGAAGGCGCGCTCCATGACGATCCCTTTGCAGCCGGCCTGTTTCAGCACAAATTCCAGTTCATGCGACCGGAAGCGGAGATTCAGGTTGACCAGCACAATGCCGGCCTTGGCCGTGGCAAACTGCATCAGCACCCATTGGGAGATGTTGGTCGCCCAGATTCCGACGCGTTCGCCCTTTGTAATGCCCAGCGCCATCAACCCGCGCGCCGTGCGCTCCACTTCGGCGTGCAGCTCAGCCCATGTATATCGCAAATGTTCCTGGCGGAGAATGAGGGCAGGGGAATCCGGAAAGCGTGTGGCCATGTCGTCGAGCACCTGGCCAATGCAGAGGTCCATTAGCGCGGGATGGTTGGCGCCACGGCAGTAGCTGGTGGCAGATTGCAGCACCTGAGTCATACAGCTCCGTCTCCTGCGAACGCCCACCCCGAGGTTCGCCCAATTAATCGTAAATCGAAAGATCATTCGCTGCGCTTATGCTCTCTCGACTTTTTGGAATACTACCGTCCGCCCGAATCCGGAGCGCCACCGAAGCCCCGATTGAGCATCGCAGGCGTAACTCCTGTAACGTAAGAAGAGGTTGGTCCCTTTCTATGGGGGCTCGCAGTCAAGAGGATCAAGTGAATGTAGCCGGGCAGCACCAGCGGAGCTTCGCCGCATGAAATACCATTCCGACGTTTTAGTGCTGGGCGCAGGCGCCGCAGGACTCATGTGCGCCATCGAGGCCGGAAAACGCGGCCGCTCAGTCACCGTGCTGGAGAGCTCGAACCGTGCAGGCCAGAAGATCCTGATCTCCGGTGGCGGCCGCTGCAACTTCACCAACCTCGGCAGCCGGGCGGAGAACTTCATCTCCTCCAATCCGCACTTTGCCAAGTCATCCCTGGCCCGCTACACGCCGGAAAACTTCCTCGCCCTTATGGAGCGCCACCGCATCCCGTGGCACGAGAAGAAGCTGGGCCAACTCTTCTGCGACCGCAGTGCCCAGGACATCCTGACCATGCTGGAAGAGGAGTGCGTCCGTGTCGGAGTGCGCGTAAAGCTTTCCACTGCGGTAAAGGAGCTGCGGCATGACGGCCAGTTTATGGCCGTCACCAATGAGCACGAATTCGCCGCCAATTCTCTGGTCGTTGCCACCGGAGGTCTCTCGATTCCGAAGATGGGCGCAACTCCCTTCGGCTACGAACTCGCCCGGCAGTTCGGTCTCCATGTCATCGAACCGCGTCCCGCTCTGGTGCCCTTCACCCTGAACTCGGCGGACGCCAAACGCTTCTGCGACCTCGCCGGCGTCGCGACCGAAGTGGTCGTCAGCATTGGCCGCCAAAGCTTCCGCGAGAAGATGTTGATCACCCACCACGGCTTCAGCGGTCCTGCAATTCTGCAGATCAGCTCCTACTGGAAGCCGGGCGAGCCCGTGACCTTGGATCTTGCGCCCGAGCAGCAGGTCTTTGTGGGAATGATGGGGGGAACGGTTGCGACAGGTACGGGCCAACCGACGGCCCCCCGGCCGCAGGCGCAGGGTCGTCGCGACGCCGTAGCAGCCTCAGCTGCCTTGCGCGCCGTACTTCCCATCCGTCTCGCCGAGCGCTGGTTGGAGCTGCACCCATTTACGAAATGGACCAACGCCGCGCTGGAAGAGGCCGAGCGCGCCTTGCATCACTTCACATTTATCCCCGCCGGTACTGAGGGCTTCGCCAAAGCCGAAGTCACGGCTGGCGGCGTAGACACCCGCGAGCTCTCCGCCAAGACCATGGAGTCTGTGAAGGTTCCGGGACTGTACTTCATTGGCGAGGTTGTCGATGTAACCGGCCACCTTGGCGGCTACAACTTCCAGTGGGCCTGGGCCTCAGGCTTCAGCGCAGGACAGGCCGTCTGATCGCGCGGCAACCTTTGTCGTCTTGGAAAAAATATGGGGTGCCTGAGCCAGGCACCCCATTCCTTCTGTAGCTTGAGATCGTGCGAACTTAGCGCACCAGTTTACTGACTTCCTCGTTGTAATATTTGTGGTACAAAATGTTCCATTCCGGCGTCCCTTCCGGAATGATTCGCCGCTGGCTTTCGATCTTCAGCCGCGCGGCCTTGTCGAGTTTTTCTTCGTTTGCCAGTAGTTCTTCGAGCAGCCGGCGCATCTCCTGGCGGATATCGTCGTAGCCTTCCAAAAACTCCACGTTCTTCAATCCGGCCAGCTGTTCGGTGGAGGCTGAGGCGAGCTTGTTGAGTTTTTCGCGGGAAAGTCTCATAGCACCGCCTTGTACTTTTTCACCAGTTCGTTCTTCACCTTCTTGAACATCTCCTGGTAGTTGGCGCCGCGGCTGCGCATCTCCTCCGAGTAGGCTTCCAGGATGACCCTGACTTCGTCATTGATGCGGTCCTCCAGGCTCAGTTCCTCGACCATGGAGCTCTGGACGCGCTCGACGACCTTCTCGAGCTCGTGTGTTTGAATGAAATGATTGTCCTGCAGCCGTTTAACGACCTGCCGGGCTAGATAGCCCACGTATTCTTTTGAAAAGAGCATGATGTGTGTGTCGAATCCTGCGCTACAAACACCAAATTTTAGCACAGCCACATTCAGAGTTCCTCATCGGCTGCGAGCTTGGCTTGTCCTGGCTTGCTTTGCTTCATCCGCGAGCTGGCAGAGCGAACACTCCGCAACTTGAATTCCGGATGACAAAATCCAGCGCTGAACGAAGCCGGAGAAGCTGCCCCAGAGTATGATGGTCGGACGCCGGTGTAGCCGCCAGCCGCTTGCGAACCGAGGGTGAGTTCTTCGATCCTACCTCTCGCCGCGCGGACCAGTTGCAGCCGGGCTGTCCATTTGTTAGAACAGCAGAGCGATGTTAGAAGACCTTTCCAGCATTCACGACGACATGCACGCATTCACCCAGGGGCTGGGACTGCGGCGCTTCCACGGATACATTCCGGACGAAATGCCCAGTGTGCTATGGGATTCCGGCGACGAAGGCGGCGACGCAAACGAAAGCTGGAAGGATTTCCTGGAACTGGCGCGAGCCTCGGGCGCTCCCTTCATCACCATGAACGCCGTGCAACTGGAAGCCGATGATGTCGAGTTCCTGATGGCGGAGCTACGCCGCTCCAGCTTCAGCCGCGAAGAAGACATGGAAACCGCCCGCCAGTTGCGCTCCTATTACGGACGCATCGGTTTCATTCAGTTGGGTTTTCCCTACCAGGGTGTCATGTTTCTCTGTGAGCTATCCACCGAGTGGTATGAAGGCTACAAGGCGCTGCAGGAGATGGCCGACGATATGGGCGGCATTATGATCGACGGCTCCACCGATGGTTCCGAGGAGGACGAACGCTGAGCACAGCGGCGTCCGATGCCGCGCTCTGGACTCCGCGAGCCCCGGAACGGTTGAACGGCCATAATCCAGTTGAGATGGCGTCTCTGCTCGCGGCGGCGCTTGACCTGCCTGAGGTCGTCGCCTCTTTGCTCGCCGCACGCGGCATCGCTTCAGTGGATGAGGCCACCCGTTTTCTCCATCCCGCATTGGATCAACTGCACTCCCCCATGGAAATGCTGGGCATGCGCGCCGCCGTGGAACGGTTGGAACGCGCCATTGCCGCTCGCGAACCCTTGTTGATCTATGGCGACTACGACGTCGATGGCACCATGGCCACCGTGATTCTGAAGACCGTGGTCGAGCTTCTCGGCGGCCAGTGCGATTTCCACGTCCCCCACCGCCTGCTGGAAGGCTACGGCATGCGCGATGAGGTCATCGAGCGCGCTGCCGCCAACGGTGTGCGCCTCATCATCAGCGTTGACACCGGCATCCGCGCTTTTGCCGCCGCCGAGACCGCTGAACGCGCAGGCGTGGACCTCATCGTCACCGATCACCACCTCGTAGCGCTGTCCGAGGGAATTCCCAAAGCGCTGGCCGTCTTGAATCCCAACCAGCCCGGCTGCGGATATCCCTGCAAGCATCTTTGCGGTGCGGGAGTGGCTTTCAAAGTCGCACAGGCATTGCTGGAGCGCGCCGGCCGCGCCCGCCTGATTCCTTCTTTTCTCAAGGTGGTGGCCATCGCCACCATCGCCGACTCTGTGCCGCTGCTGGGTGAGAACCGCGTCTTCGTCTCCCTGGGTCTCGATGGCCTGAGCAAGGTCGTCAATCCCGGCCTCAATGCGCTGTTGGAAGTCTGCGAGCTGAAGCTCGGCCGCCCTCTGAGCGCCACCGAGGTCGCCTTCCGCATTGCACCGCGCATGAACGCCGCTGGGCGCATGGACGTGGCCAAAGACGTGGTGGAGCTCTTCACCGTCAAGGACCCGGCGCGTGCCAAGGAACTGGCATCACGGCTCGACAATCTCAACTCCGCCCGCCAGCAGGAAGAGCAACGCATCTCCGAGGCCGTGTTGCGCCAGGTGGAGGAAAGCCCTGAGTTGCGTCAGGCATTCTGCATGGTCGTCGAAGGCGATGGATGGCATCGTGGCGTCATCGGCATCTGCGCCTCGCGCGTGGCCGAGCGCTTTGGCCGTCCCGCGGTTGTCATCTCCCTCGATGGCGATGAGGCCCATGGCTCTGGCCGTGGGATTCCCGGCTTTCATCTGCTCAACGCCTTGGAGTCTGCCAAGGAGCTCTTTCTTCGCTTCGGCGGACACGCCGCCGCCGTAGGCTTTGCCATGCGAGCTGAGCATGTTCCCGAGCTGCGCCGCCGCCTTAACGACTACGCCCGCGCCTACCTCACCTCCGAGCAGCTCCACCCCGTGCTGGAGTTCGACGGCGAGCTTTCCCTTGAGCAGATCACACCGCGCTTCTGGCAGCAGTTGCGTACCCTGCAACCCTTTGGCATGGGCAATCCCGAGCCGGTCTTTGTGGCCCGCGGCGTAACCCTGATCGGCGAACCTAAAGTGATGCGCGAGAAGCATCTCAAACTCAAACTGCGCCGCTATGAGAGTGCGGCCCGTGAAGGCTTGGCGCGTGGCCTCGATGCCCTGGGCTGGCGAATGGCGCATCGGCTGGCCTCCGACCCCTTGGCGGGCGGAGACGCCTTGGACGTCATCTTCCGCATTGAGCAGAATACTCACAAAGATTTCGGCGGCGGCTTGCAATTGGTGCTCTCCGGCTTCCGCCGGGCCGCGTCTGCGGGTGACGCCGGTGTGAAGGTCACCGCGGCCTCCAACATCGATTCCTAGCCCGAAGGTGGCCCACATCCGCCTTCTGTTGGCGAATGTGGGATCGTTGGCCTCGCCTGCGCGGAATTCCCAACCACGGAATCGTGCGCGTGCTCGGGCGCTCGCGTACACTGTCTTAGCAATGTCTCTTTCCATTCCGCACCTGCGAATCTGGTTTGCCGTCACGGCTCTGGCCGCTGTAACGGTGGTCGCGGGTTTCTATCTCCGGTCGCAGATTGCAATGCACATTGCTCTGAAGAATCTTCCCGGAAAACTCGGCCTTGATATCCAGCAGACCAGCGAAGGTTTCACCCTTTCCAAGAGCGAGAACGGACGCACCCTCTACTCGATTCATGCCTCCAACGCAACCCAGTTCAAACAGGGTGGCCGCGCCGAGCTGCACGAGGTCAACATCATCGTCTACGGACGTAAGTCGGATCGCTTCGATCAGATCTACGGCCATGACTTTGAGTACGACCAGCAAGCGGGAACTGTGGTCTCCAAGGGTGAGGTGAACATCGATCTGGCTGGTAACAGCGAAGGGCTGAAGCTGGCAGACCAGGCAATGCCGCGCGAGATGCGCGATCCCATCCACTTGCATACCCAAGGGATGGTCTTCAATCAGAAGACTGGCATGGCGGAGACCGATGGAGTCGTGGATTTTCGCGTGCCGCAAGCTTCAGGCACCGCGCGCGGAGCCACCTACGACTCCCAGAAGAACGAGCTCACCCTGCACTCCGAGGTCGATATTCAAACCGAAGGTGCGCAGTCCACGCACATTCTCGCGCACTACGGAACCATCAGCAAAGAGCCCCGCGTGCTGACCTTGGACGGCGTGCAGACAGATGGCGCAGGCCGCACCATGCTGGCCGACCACGCAATCATAGATCTGGCTGCCGACAACTCAATCCAGGACATACACGCTGCGGGCAACGTGCACCTCAGCGATCAGGGTGGCCTCCAGTTAAGCGCGCCCAAAGCAGACCTGACGCTAGGCGCAAAGAATCAGGTGCAGTCCGCGCTATTTACCGGCGGAGTGGATTTCGACTCCTCCTCCCAGTCGGCCAGTGGACACTCCGGCGAGATGCTCATGCACTTCGCTGCGCAGCCGGCGAACGCAAAAGCCGGGAGCAGCAAAGCCCAGTTGCAGACGATCTATGCACGCCAGGGAGCCACCCTCCGGCAGGAGCCGCGTGCCGACAGCAAGAATCCGCAAACCACGACCATGAGTTCGGATGCGATGACCTTCGAGCTGGGTGAGGGACAGCTTTTGACCTCGGCCCGCACCGAAGGCCCCGGAGAGCTGACCATGACGTCCGCCTCTCCCAAAACCGCAGGCGAGCAGACGGTGGTTGTCGCGCGGCACTTTACGGCTGAATTTGGCGACCAGAACCGCCTGCACACGGTGCATGGCATTGGGGCAGTCAAGGTCACCAGTCGCGCCCCCACGCAGCCGGACAAGGTAAGCACCAGTGACACCTTGGTGGCGGAGTTCACTCCGGCAGGCGAAATCTCACGCGCCGTGCAGGAGGGCAACTTCCGCTTCACCGAAGGTCAAAGTTCCAAGGACGAGCCCGGCGGCCGCACCAGCACCGCCCAGCGCGCCACCTACCAGCCGCTCGACGACTCCCTCACCCTCCTCGGCAATCCGCGCATTGTCGATGGCGGGATGACCGTGACGGCGGACAGCATTCGCCTGCTGCGGCGTACCGGCGAGTCGTTCGCCGTGGGCAGCGTCAAGACCACCTACAGTGAGCTAACCGTCCAGCCCGACGGAGCTCTGCTGGCAACCGCCGACCCAATTCACGTAACCGCCCACGCCATGAACGCGAAACAGTCCTCTGGCTTTGCCCACTACACCGGCTCGGCCCGCCTCTGGCAAGCCTCCAACATCGTCGAGGCTCCGGCCATTGACTTTGACCAGAAGGCTCGCACCCTCGTGGCCCAGGGTGACCGCAGACATCCTGTTAGCAGCGTCTTCTTGCAAGTGGATGACAAAGGCAAGTCTTCCACCATGCTCGTAACCGCGCCCAACCTGAATTACACCGACAACGAACGCCAGGCACGCTACTCCGGTGGAGTAACCGCTCGTGGCGAAGACGGCGTAATGACCGCCGATCATGCCGACGTCTTTTTGAATCCGGCCGGCAAAACCCGCAGCAGCGGCCCCAGCCAGTTAGACCACATGGTAGCCACCACCAACGTTCTGGTGCGCCAGCAGGAGCGGCGTGCCGAGGGCGAAAAGCTGGTGTATACCGCATCCAACGGAGCTTTTGTCATGACCGGAGGCTCGCCCCTGCTGAGCGATCCGGTAAACGGTACCGTGCGCGGCGATTCGTTGACCTTCTACAGCCGCGATGATAGGGTGGTCGTCGAGGGCAAAGGCTCTTCGCGAGCCACAACCCACACATACATTTCCCACTGATGCAGACACTTTCCACCGATCAGATCGGCAAATCCTACCGCGGCCGCCGTGTGGTCAATGGCGTCTCCCTGACGGTGAATCGCGGCGAGGTCGTCGGCCTGCTCGGCCCCAACGGCGCCGGAAAAACCACCAGCTTTTACATGATCGTGGGCCTTATTCCACCCGACACCGGGCGGGTTATGATCGGCGACACGGATATCACCGCCGTTCCCATGTATCTCCGGGCGCGCAACTACGGCATCAGCTATCTTCCGCAGGAAGCTTCGGTCTTCCGCAAGCTGAGCGTGGAGGAGAACATTCTTGCCGTGCTGGAGACGCAAAGCTCCACCTGGCAGGAGCGTCGCGTCAAACTGGAAGCTCTTCTCGATCAACTTGGCCTGGCTCACATTCGCAAGAACAAGGGCTACGCACTCAGCGGAGGCGAACGCCGACGCGTGGAGATCGCCCGCGCCCTCTGCATCAATCCCACGTTCATTCTGCTCGATGAGCCCTTCAGCGGCATCGACCCCATCGCAGTCCTCGACCTGCAGAAGATTATCTTCAGTCTCAAGGAGAGCGGGATCGGAGTCTTGATCACCGATCACAATGTGCGCGAAACCCTCTCCGTGGTCGACCGCGCCTACATCATCAACGAGGGTTGCATCTTCCGCACCGGCACTCCCGAAGACTTGGGTAACGATCCCGAAGTTAAGCGCGTCTACCTTGGCGAGAGTTTCACTCTGGTCTAGCCCGTGCCCCTATCAAACTGTCACGTTTGGCTAGGGTGGAGGAGTAGACCTTGTTCTTGTTCTAGACCGGTTCCTGAGTAGTTATATCCGGGAGAGATAAAGTGGAGTAAGTTTGCTTCGGCGATTTCTCCGCGAAGAAACAAACCGATGCCACGAGCATATTCGGATGATTTGCGGTGCAAG
>Ga0181520_10000782_pt1 | contig 68708 bp, 39 predicted proteins | sample PEATcosm2014_Bin_29_FD_132451 | JGI IMG/M metagenome (GOLD analysis project Ga0181520, IMG submission 132451) | Peatland microbial communities from MTU Mesocosm Facility, Houghton, MI, USA - PEATcosm2014_Bin02_30_metaG | ecosystem: Environmental > Terrestrial > Soil > Wetlands > Peat | place...
TGAGCAGGTCTTCTTCCATGAGCTTGTGGATGGCGGGGGCCAGTTTGTCCTCATCCGCGCGGCTCTTGGGCTCGATGGCGTAGGTCATGGCCGGCTCGGGCAGCGGGAAGAGGTCGATCTGAATTTCGCCGCCTTTTGCGCCGAGGGTGTCGCCGGTGAGGGTTTCGCGGAGCTTGGCCACTGCACCCAGGTCGCCGGCGTGGAGCTCGGGCACCTCGACGGCTTTGCGGCCCTGCATAATGCTGAGGTGAGAGAGGCGTTCCTGAGAGCGGCGAGTGTAGTTTTCGACCGTGGCGTCGTTTTTGAGGACGCCGCTGACGACCTTGAAGAAGGTGATGCGGCCGGAGAAGGGGTCGGTCATGGTCTTGAAGACCATGAGGGCCAGCGGCTCGCTGTCGGCGACCTTGCGGAAGGTGACGCCGGGATCGGATGGCTCGGCACCGGCTGCGATAGCCGCGACGGCCTCAAATGTCGGCGTGCGGACAGCGATGGGGGCGCGTTCTGTCGGCGCGGGGGCGTAGTCCTTGATGAAGTCCAGCAGGTGATCGAGGGCGATGTTGGCCAGGCCGCTCGAAAAGAGCACCGGGAAGATGCGGTCTTCGCGGATGGCCTCGTGGAGCGCAGAGATGAGGTGCTCTTCGGGGATGGTTCCCTTCTCGAAGTACTCCTCCATCAGCTCGTCCTTGCCTTCGGCGACCAGCTCGACCAGCGCCTCGTGGCGGGTTTTGGCGTCGGCGGTCAGGCTGGCGGGAATTTCGCCAGTGGCCTTGCCGCGGCCATCGCCGCCGGGCGTGTAATAAAAGGCCTGCATGGTGACCAGGTCGACCACGCCGCGAAAACCTTCGGGACCGGAGATGGGCAACTGGACGGGAACACAGTTGCGGCCCCAGCGGTCGACCAGGTCGTCCATGAGGGCGTTGAGCCCGCCACCGCCGCCGGCCTTGGGGTGGTCCATCTGGTTGACGACGACGACGCGGGGGACGTTGGCCTCTTCGGCATATCTCCACACGCGCTCGGTGACTGACTCGACGCCATTTTGCGCATTGACGACGACCACGGCCGCTTCGACAGGGAGCAGGGCGGCGCGGGCTTCGTGGGTGAACATGTGGAAGCCGGGGGTGTCGACAAGATTGATTTTGACGCCCTGCCACTCGGCGAAGGCGACGGCGTTCTGCATGGTTGCGCCGCGGGCAACTTCCTCTTCGTCGTAGGCGGTGACGGCGGTTCCGTCTTCGACGCGGCCCTGGGTCGGGGTCATTTTGGCGGCATGCAGCAGCGCGGCGATCAAGGTGGTTTTGCCGCTGTGCGCATGCCCCACTACAGCTACGTTGCGGATCTCACTTCCCTGGTACGTTTTCATGATGTTTCTCCACCTCCGGACCCCTGCGGTGGCGCCAAACCACCTGCGGTGGGGCCAAAGGCCTTCGGCTGCCCCGCGTCCGGAAAAAGACGCGGGAGTTTGGGTTGATGGGGCGGGAACGCAGGCCGTTGGACTGGCTGCAGCCGCTCAGGATGACAGTGCATGAGGGGGATGGAACGAGGGAGGCACAGAAGGGACTCGGGACGTCCGGAGGGGCGTCAAGGTGGCCGGATTGGAGGGCCACAGGTCCCGGTTTGCCGTCTACCTCATCCATTGAGAGGGTCTCGGGCCAGCGCCGGGCAAGAAAAATAGAGGGCAAATCCGCCAGGCGTCTATCGCTAAGAAGCGGATGCTATCACACGCGGAGTGTGAACGTCCTGTGACTACGGGCACATGGCGGGGGGAATGGCGCGGGGGGCGATTTCAGGGGCAGATCGCTTGGAATTCCAGTGGCGACAAGGCAACGGATTTCGGCTGGGCGCGTGCGGCGGCGCTTTGTGTGCCGATGATGGGATAACCGCATTTTGCAGAACCCGGCCGATGGCGCAGTTTACGCTTCCCAGGTCTCAAGAGCGAGACATGGAACACCCGGAAAGACAAACAGAGGACAATAAATAGGTGAAGCTATCCCACCTTAGGCGCGATAGAGCTGCGCCGAAGGTGGGGCACCCGGCTCATGCTTTCCCAGGTCTCAAAGGCGAGACCTGGGGCACCCGATCTTATTGTCCGGATTGGAACTTAGAGGCTGACTGTGGCTGGCAAAATGTCTTCGGCGTCGACCCATTCGGTGGGGTAATTGCCGGTGTAGCAGGCGGTGCAGTAACCAGTCGGGTGGTCGCCCTGGCAGCAATTCAAGAGGCCGTCGAGAGACAAATAAGCCAGGGAGTCGGCTTCGATGAAGCGACGGATTTCTTCTACGGACTTGTTGGCGGCGATCAGGTCGCGCTTGCTGGGGGTGTCTACGCCGTAAAAGCAGGGGGAGATTGTCGGCGGGCAACTGATGCGGAGATGAACCTCTTTTGCGCCGGCGCCGCGGACCATGCGTACGATTTTGCGGCTGGTGGTGCCGCGGATGATGGAGTCGTCGATGAGGACGACGCGCTTGCCTTCGAGGAGGTTGCGGACGGGGTTGAGCTTGAGGCGGACGCCGAAGTCGCGAACGCGCTGCTCGGGCTCAATGAAGGTGCGGCCGACGTAGTGGTTGCGGATGAGGCCGAAACGGAAGGGGATGGCGGCTTCTTCCGCATAGCCGAGGGCGGCCGTTACGCCGGAATCGGGGACGGGCACGATGACATCGGCGGGGATGCCGGATTCGCGGGCGAGCTGGCGGCCCATCTGGTCGCGGCTCTCCTGGACCCAGCGGCCGAAGATGCGGCTGTCGGGACGGGCGAAGTAGACGTGCTCGAAGATGCAACTGGACTGCGGGACGCCGGAGGCGTACTGGCGGCTGGTGACGCCGTCTTCGGTGACCATGACGAGTTCGCCGGGAAGCACGTCGCGAATGTATTCGGCACGGAGCAAATCGAAGGCGCAAGTCTCCGACGCGAACACGATGGTGTCGGGACCGCCGGGATTCTTGATGCGGCCCATGGAGAGAGGCCGGAAGCCACGGGGGTCACGGGCGGCAAAGACGCGGTCGCGAGTCATCATGACGATGGAGAAAGCGCCCTCGACCTGGGCGAGGGAGCCGGCGATGGCGTCGACGAGGGTTCCGGCGCGGGAGTGGGCAATGAGCTGGACGATGATTTCCGAGTCGGAGGTGGTTTGGAAGTAAGCGCCGTCGCGTTCGAGGCGGGCGCGAATATTGCCCAGATTGACCAGGTTGCCGTTGTGGGCAATGGCGATGAGGCCCTTGGTGGAGTCCACGCGGATGGGCTGGGCGTTGAGCAGGGCGGAGTCGCCGGTGGTGGAGTAGCGGGTGTGGCCGATGGCCATGGAACCGGGGAGCTTGGCGAGAACGTCGTCGGTGAAGATCTCCGAAACCAGGCCCATGCCCTTGATGTTGGCCAGGCGCTGACCGTCGGCGGTGGCGATGCCGGCGGATTCCTGACCGCGATGCTGCAGGGCGTAGAGGCCGAGATAGACTTGGCGGGCTGCGTCGGGATGGCCGTGGATGGCGACTACGCCGCATTCTTCGCGGAGCTTGTCAAAGACAGGGATCAGGGAACAGGGATCAGGGAACGGGGACGGCGCAACAGAACCAGCGCGGAGTTGACTGGTTGAATTCCAGGTCTCAGAAGCGAGACCTGGGGCACCCTGAATGGTTGCGTCGAACTCGCCTTCGACACCTTGAAAAAGCAGCCGGGTCATGCGGTTGCCTCGCCGTGAAGGATGGATTCGAGGGCCTTGGACCAGGGCTTGCGGAGGGAGTCGAGAGGGGCGGAGATGAAGGGCTCGTGGTAGACCGAGATTTCAAGGCGATCGCCGCCGGTGGTGCCGATGCGGGCAACGAAGTAGCCGTACTCGTCGGCCAGTGCTTCGATGGTGGAGACCTGGCTGGGCTCAGTGGTAACGAGCATGGTGGAAGCCGGCTCGGCGAAGAGGCCGAAGAGCGGATGGGCCATGAGGGACTGCTCCTGCTCGACCGATGCGCCGATCTGGTTGGGGAATGCGGCCTGGGCGAGAGCCACGGCGATGCCGCCGTCAGAGATGTCGCGGGCGGAGCGCAGGAGAGAACGCTCGGCGAGGACGGCCAGCAGGGTGTGGAGGTCGGCTTCGGCGTCGAGATCGAGCGGAGGCGGCTGGCCCCAGATGCCGCCGAGAACCACCTTGGCGTACTCGGAAGAGCCAAAGGTGACCAGTTCGGCCGTGGCTGTGGCTTCAGTCTCGCCGGCTTCCTCAGGATGGAGGACGGCCGAATCGCTGAGCGCCGCTGCAAGGGGATCGGGGCTGCTTTCCACTTGCTCCGGATGGAAGGGAACATGAAGGTCTGGATCAGGCTCCTGCCCGGCGGGGATGGGCCAGAGGAGCAGGATGGCTTCGCCGCCAGCCTGGAAATGGGAAGGAACGGCGAGCGTGACATCGTCCAGGATGCCGACGATTCCCAGGACCGGCGTGGGATAGATGCCCTCGCCCTTGGTCTCGTTATAGAGGGAGACGTTGCCGCCGGTGATGGGCGTGCCGAGGGCGATGCAGGCTTCGCTGATGCCGTCGATGGCCGACGAGAGCTGGGCCATGATCTCAGGCTTCTCGGGGTTGCCGAAGTTGAGGCAGTTGGTGGCGGCAACGGGGGTTGCGCCAGTGGAGGCTACCTTGCGTGCGGCCTCGGCGACGGCGTGCATTGCGCCGAGTTTGGGATCGAGGTAGGCCCAGCGGCCGTTGCCGTCGAGAGCCATGGCCAGACCGCGCTCGTGACCCGGAATGCCGGTGCCCTTGATGCGCATGACGCCGGCTTCGCCGCCGGGGGCCTGGACGGTGTTGGTCTGGACCATGGTGTCGTACTGCTCGTGGACCCAGCGCTTGGAACATACGTTGGGGCTGGCGAGGAGCTTGACGAGGTCGGCGGTGAAGTCGCGATCCTGGGCGAGACTGGCAAGAATTTCCTCGGAAGGATCGCGGGGAATGGGGGTCTTCCAGACGCCGACAGGGCGGTGATAGAGCGGGGCGTCGTCGGTGAGGGACTGGTTGGGAATGTCGGCGACGAGAACGCCGTGGTGGCGAATGCGGAGGCGCGACTCCGACGCGACCGTACCGATGATGACGCCGTCGAGGCCCCACTTCTGAAAGACGCTGAGGACCTCGTTTTCGCGGCCCTTGGTGGCCACCAGCAACATGCGCTCCTGGCTTTCGGAGAGCATGATTTCGTAGGAGGTCATGCCGGTCTCGCGCTGGGGAACGAGGTCGAGCTCGACATCGAGGCCAACGCCGCCGCGGCCGCCCATCTCGCATGTGGAACAGGTCAGGCCGGCGGCTCCCATGTCCTGAATGCCGACGATGGCGCCGGTCTTCATGGCTTCAAGGCAGGCTTCGAGAAGCAGCTTCTCCATGAACGGATCGCCGCATTGCACGTTGGGGCGCTTGGCCTCGGAACCTTCACTGAATTCTTCGCTGGCCATGGTGGCGCCGTGGATGCCGTCGCGTCCGGTCTTGGCGCCCACATAAATAACGGGGTTGCCGGCGCCGGTGGCCTTGCCATAGAAAATTTCGTCGATGCGGACCATGCCCAGGGCGAAGGCATTGACCAGCGGATTGTCGCTGTAGCAGGGTTCGAACTTGGTTTCGCCGCCCAGGCAGGGAACGCCGAAGCAGTTGCCGTAGGCGGCGATGCCGCTGACGACGCCTTCGACGATGGCGTGATTCCTGCGGGCAAGCTTCTGCTCGTCCGCGTCCTGGCCGGCATCCTCGGTGATTGGCCCGAAGCGCAGGGAATCCATGACGGCGAGGGGACGCGCACCCATGGTGAAGATGTCGCGCAGGATGCCCCCGACGCCAGTGGCCGCGCCCTGGAAGGGCTCGATGTAGCTGGGGTGGTTATGCGACTCGATCTTGAAGGCGCAGGCCCATCCGTCGCCCACGTCGATGATGCCGGCATTTTCACCCGGCCCCTGGACGACACGGTCGCTCTTGGTGGGCAGCCGCTTGAGGTGCACGCGGCTTGACTTGTAGGAGCAGTGCTCGCTCCACATGACGCTGTAGATACCGAGTTCGGTAAGGGAGGGGACACGCCCCAGCGCTGCCTGGATGCGGGTGTACTCATCCGCGGTGATGCTGTGTTGTGCCAGCAACTCCGGGGTTACCGCAACCGGCTCGGGAACAAATGCAGAGGAGGCGGTGGTCATCACGATTGCTTCCATTGTCGCACGGGATGGCAGTTTAGGCAGGACTGTGGCAAGGCGGGAAGCGGGTGCGGATGCGACATTCCGGGGGAGAGTCGGGGAGAACGCGGCGTCCCTGCGCCGGTTTTGCCGAGGAGAGCTGGATGCCTGGGTGAAAAAAGGCAAAGTACGATATGCTGGTAATGCGCGCCCGTAGCTCAGCTGGATAGAGCGAACGCCTCCGGAGCGTTAGGTCGGGAGTTCGAATCTCTCCGGGCGCACCATACAACCTTTCCGATCCATCCCTCCGTCATATCGGCTTCCATGTACACAATTCAGGCAAGATGAGGGACTATGGCAGATTGGAATACCGCCTACAACTGGATGATGGACAACGAGGATGCTCCTCGCGCCTGCAAGCAAGTTCCCGACGCGCCGCCGGGGGCCTTTGCCATCAGCGGCGTCAACAGCGCAGCGTGGCCAGCGGAGTTTGCCGCCATTGCGGCGGTTTCCCAGGCCGACCGCGAGCCGCTGGTGCAGCAGTTCTATGAGAACCATTTCTGGGACTCATGGTTCGCACAGGTCAACTCCGACGATGTTTGCAAGCGAGTCTTCGACTTCGCGGTGAATGGCGGCACGGGCACCTCCGTGCGCTGCCTGCAGCAGGCGGTGAACAGCCTGGCAGCACCTGGCGCCGCGCCTATCGACGAGGACGGCGGCTGGGGTCCGGTCACCCTGGGCGCGGTGAATGCCGCCGATCCCGTGGCGTTGACCGCGGCATTCCAGGCCAAGCGGGTGGCTTACTACCAGAGCATCGCGGCAGCCGATCCCGGCAAAGAACAATACCTCGCCGCCTGGACGGCGCGGGCACAGAAATAACAGCGCGAGCAGCCCTTCGATCCCCCGCTCAGGGATGCGCGCCGAACCTGAATCCGGGCCCCAGAAATAAAATCCAGAAGCGCAGCGGCGGCCGTGAGTTGAGTGCGACCGCGCGTGCGGTGTGGTGTGCGAAGGCAGAAGTGCGCGACTGGACACCACTCGGGGTCACATCCCAAGTGGCGTCCGCTTGGCCGTGGCTCCTGCGCCTTTTTCATTGCAACCGACAGACGACTGAGAAAGCGCGCCGCGTCACTTGCTCTTAGTTCTTTACTGTCATGGTCTCGGAGTCGACAGCTTTCTTCCCGGTAATACCTTCCAGCCCGGCCAACAGGCCCCGGTAATCATTTTTGTCGGCCTGGAATGCGAAGCCGCCCTTTTTGCCACCGTCATCCCAGACAAGGCCAATAAAGTGCTTTTTTGACTTGGTCAACGCCATCAGCGCCCCAATACCCAGCGTAAAGACGCCAATGCCGATGGCAGCCCCCACACGGCGATGCACGTCCTGGCCGTAACTGATTTCCGTCACGGCAGCGGCGGGAATGACCGCGACTTCCGTCTTATCCTTCACGATCCGGATTTTGTCGCCGTCGAGGTACAGCTTCATTTCGGTCCCGGCCTTGGCGCCGGGTATCGATCCGCCATCGTACCCAATCTTGTAGCTGTTATCTCCGGCAAATGCGACTGCCGGAAAAAGTATGCAAAGAAAAATTGCGAGCAGCTTTCTCATTCTTTCCCCCAAGCAGGTCAATGTATCACGACTCTGAAACAACTCTCTGTGACGAACTTGCGTGATCTCGGAGGGACGCGGACTGGGTACGGTATTCCGCGATAAAGGGCACACTCAAACATCCCTTGGGGGGCTAAGGCAGCGCCGCAGACGCACATCCTCCGGACAGGGCTTGTTGCATTACACACAGGGCGGCAGAACTGGTCTGCCTGCACGGCAACCGCACTAGACCTTTGCTGCCGGTTCCCCAATGCGAACCGTGTCCCGGACTGGGGCGGTTAAACTGGAGAAGGGCCTGCGAAGATTTTCCGCACGCGGCCCGGACAAGGTTCAAATGCACCTCAATTTTGCTTTTTCTGCGCGCCAGGTTCTCTGGACGCTGAGTTTTGCCGCGCAACTGGTTCTGCTGGTGGTTTTGCTGGGCCGTGACCGCATCCGGCGTTTTCCGTGGTTCACCGCGAGCATCGTTCTCTTTACCTTGCGGCTGCTGGCCGAGGTTCTGCTCTCAGGCCGCATGCCGATCCTCAGCCTGCAGACGATCTTCATTTCGCTGGCTGATCTGGCGGTGATTGTGGACCTGCTGGTTGTGGTGGAGGTGGCGCGACGGGCGTTTTCAGGAGCCAAACCGCTGATTTGCCTCGCGGGAGCTGTGACGCTGGTGGCAGTGGCGGGCGTAGCGGTTGCTTTCTGGGGACCCTGGCCGGCCTGGAAGGAAATATCCTGGGGTACTCTGATTGGAAAGCTGCAGTTGATGCAGTTGCTGGCCCAGAAGGGCGACACCCTGGTGGACCTGATCACCGTGGAAACCGGCCTGATGGTGGTGGCGCTTGGCCGCCATTTCAAGGCTGGGTGGCGGAGCCATACGCAGAAGATCGCCATCGGACTCTCGACGGCCGCCTTTGCCTGGCTGGCGATCCAGGGAATGTGGCAAATTGTTGCCCGGACAGTGCATCCCCAGACGCAGCAGGAGTACGAGCGCATCATGGGCCTGGGCGGCAAGCTGGTGAACGCCAACAAAGTGGTGTTCCTGGCCGTGCTGGTGTGGTGGATTGTGTGGCTGTGGCTTGACGAGCCGGGAACGGCAGTTCAGATTCCGGCGGCCGTTGCGGCCGTCGAAACGCCTTCTTTGACCGCCGGGACCGTTGAGGAAGAAAAGCAGTAAGCCACGGCGGATCAGTCTCCCGCACGTTGCTTTAAAGCGAATCGCAAGAAAGGGCCACCTGCAGAGGTGGCCCTTTCGTTCCCTGACCCCTGTTCCCTGACCCCTGTTCCCTAGATATGGCAGCTTGCCTGGCCGCGCTTTTCCAGGTAGCGCTGGTGGTACTCCTCGGCGCGCCAGAAGGTCTGGGCCGGCTCGACCTTCGTGACGATGTGCTTGGGCTTGAAGCGGCCCTGGGCGGTGAGCTGCTCGATCTTGGCGCGGGCCTGCGCTTCCTGCTCCGGCGAGTGGAAGAAGATGGCGGAACGGTACTGCGTACCCCAGTCCGGGCCCTGGCGATTGAGAGAGGTCGGGTCGTGCAGGGAAAAAAAGGCGTCAAGAAGCTGTTCGTAGGTAACCTGATCGGGGTCGAAGTCCAATTCAACCACCTCGGCATGGCCGGTCCGGTCAGTGCAGACGTCTTTGTAGCTGGGCTGCTCCAGTGAACCGCCCTCAAAGCCCACAGCGGTGGCCGTCACGCCGGGAATGGCCGCAAACGCCGCCTCGACTCCCCAGAAACAGCCCGCTCCGAAGGTCGCTTTTTCAATACTCATCACTTCTTAAGATGCTCCTGAGGCGGACTTGGTGGCAATTCCGGCGTTTCGTAGGAGACTAACCCGGTTTAGACGGGGGATTGGTCTCCCAGTCGGTGGCGAGACGCCAATGGCACCAGACAAATACAAGCTTGGTCTATTCTGCGGGGACTGTGATGCTTCGGGCTGCTCAAAACAATACGCGGCAATCAGTATCTATCGAGACTAGCGAGCCCGAAGTTGCCCCTTTAAGGGTACGTCGGGGATGATACCACGAAGCGCGCTGCCGCTGGCCTAATGGCTACCCGGAGTTCGATCGGTTTCGACCGGCCTGGATGGAAGGTCCTTTGCAGAGCGGCATTTCGGACCTCTTCCACAATGGACCCGCAGTTCGCAGACTCCGAGGCGGAGATGAGCGCTCTGGCGCTGGCGCAAGACCGGTTGGGCCTGGCGGATGATTGCTCTGGCCCGAGAATTGGTTCATCCTGTCCCACCCTTTCCGCACAAAACGCGGAAAGGATGGGACACGGGGCTCCATGGTGGAGATGAGCGCTCTGGCTCTGACGCGGGCTCCAACGGGTACGGCTTCCTAGCCGCGTTTCTTTCCGCCCGGTGCACCGCCGGGACGCTTGCCGCCTGGACGGGGACCGCCGGTGCGCTTGCCTCCCGAGCCTCCGGGTTTGGCTTTGTAGCCGGAGGACTTGTAGCCGGATTTGGAGAAGCCACCCGATTTGGGCTTGGAATGTGAGCCCGAGGCGGGTTTGCCAGCGCCGCCAAAGGCGGGCTTGGGTTTCCAGCCGGGGCCAGCCTTCCTTTCTGCGCGCGAGGCGGAGTTGGGATAGGGCTTGCGCTGGGTGGGCCGGTAATCGGATGCACCCTCAGTGCGCGGCGTAAAGGGCCGGGACGAGCCGGACGCTGGCCGTGGCGTGAACGAGCCTTCGCCCTGCTCGCGGCGGAACGGGCGCTTGGCTGAGCCGCCGGATGGGCCGTCAAACGAACGCTTTCCTCCGGGCTGAGGACGGTAGCCTGAACCGGTGCGCGGGTCGATGGACCGGGAACCGGAACCGCCGGGACGGGCGCCTGAGCCGTAGGAGCGGCCGGCCGGTTTGCCCCCTGGTTTGCTGCTGGGCCGTGCACCGCCGGCGCGGGGTTTTCCGCTGCTGGTGGTGTAGGGGCGCGCAAGTCCGCCTTCACTGCGGAAGGGACGGGGGGAGGCAGCGCGGTCTGGCCTTGGCCTGTCTGCACCGGGCCGATCTGAGGCTGCCCGCGGTGCGCTGGACCGGTAGGGGCCTTTTGAGCCGGAACGATCAGGGTACGAGCGAGGACTGCTGGGCCGGCTGAAAGTGGAGCGCTCTGGACGGTCCGGCCCCTGAATCTCCTCGATGCGGAGGTTCGGCGGTCTTACCGGACCAAGATCCTCGTCCGAGCCCGGAACCTCACGGCGCGGCGCGAGAGGACGCTTGAAGGGCGGCTTTCCCGGCCGTTCCGACTTCTTCCAGGTAGGTTTGGCGGTGAAGGGACGGCCGGCTCCGGTTCTGCCCGTTCCCTCTGCGTCCTGGCCAGTGGAACTGGTGCGCAGGCGATCGGTGCGGGGCCTGTCTTCGCTGGCCGAGCCCGTGTCAAAACGCGATGGCGGACGGGTTGGGCGGTCGTCTTTCTTCCATGCGGGGCGGCCGGCGGGGCGTGCATCGGTGCGATCAAAAGAGCGGCCGGCGGGGCGTGCGGAGCCGAACTTTGCGGGGCCTGCACCGGGGGCGCGGAGCGGGCGGTCGCCGGAACCGGCTGGACCGCGATCCGGAGTTCGACCGGCAGCCGGGCGGAATTTCTCACCGGCCGGGCCTGCGGGACGGGCCTTGAACTGGCCTGGGCCGGAAGCGCGCTTGGGGCGGAACGCGCCGGGTCGGCCGGCTGCGGCGGAGCCCTGGTCAAAAGGCTGGGCGTCAAAAGGCTGCGCCTCAAATTGAGCGTCTTCCGCTGGCTTGGCCGGGCGCGGATGCATGGTGCGGCGGGGCGGCAGCGTGGGCAACTGGGAGTCAAGAAGGTTGCGGCGGCGGAGTTCCTTGGCTTTGGGGGTGCGCAGCTTGCCTTCGGCGGTCTTGCGCAGCAGGTCCAGCTCTTCCGGCTCCAGTTCGCGCAGGTTGCCCGGCTCCTGGTCGAGAACCAGCGGGCCGTAGCCGACGCGGCGAATCTTTTCGACGAAGTGGCCGATCTCCTCGAACATTTTGCGCAATTCGCGGTTGCGGCCTTCGATGAGAACCACTTCGAACCAGGGATTGTCGCCCTGGCGGACCTGGCGAATGCGCGCCGGAGAGGTGCGCACCTGGCCCGAGCCGGGTTTGCCGCGCTCAATGGAGACTCCGCGGCGCAGGAGTTCCAGTTCATCTTCCGTGGGTTGGCCCGCAACCTTGACCAGGTAAGTTTTTTCAACGCCTGAGGAGGCCTTGGTGAGGCGGTTGGCCAGTTCGCCATCATTGGTGACCACGAGCAGCCCCTCACTCATGTAGTCGAGGCGGCCGACGGGGTAGAGGCGCTCCTTCATCTTGTCAAAGAACTGCATCACCGTGGGCCGGCCCTCGGGGTCCTTGACCGTGGTGACAAAGCCCTTGGGCTTGTTGAGGACGAAATAACGGAGGCGCTCTGCGCCCTGGAGCAGCTTGCCGTCGACGCGGATGTGGTCGCGGCCGGCGTCGGCCTTGGTGCCCAGCTCGGTGACCACCTTGCCGTTGATCTGGACACGGCCCTGCTCGATCATTTCCTCGGCCTTGCGGCGGCTGGCCACGCCGGCCTTGGCCAGGATTTTCTGCAATCGCTCAAGCTTGGCGGGGGGGCGCGGCTTGGGAGTGAATTCGGGCTCGGATTCAGATTCCGCTTCGGTCTCAGGCGAAGATTTGGATTCGATTTCAGCCTTGGGCTCGTCTTCGGTTGCGGTCTCAGGTTCGGATTCGGCCTCGGACGCAGCTTCAGGCTCAAGGCCGCCTTCGGACGCCGGCGCGGCTTCTTCCGTCTCCGGCTCGGGGCCGTCTTCGGCTTCGATTTCGATCTCGGCCTCTACTTCTTCCGCTTCCTCGGCTTCTTCGGCGTCGAGCTCTGCGGCCGCCGCGGCTTCGACCTCCGCTTCAAATTCGGCTTCGGTGCCGGCAACAGGCTCGCCGGTGGAGGGCGTCTCGGTCTTGGTTTCAGGCACAGCTTCTAATTCGGAATCTATCGATTCAGGTTCATTCGCTTCATTGCGGAGGTCATCGGTCATGGGAAAACGTCTCAATTTCTGCCTGCTCAGTGGGGGAAGGCGCAGCAGGCGCGGCCTCTGCGGGGGGGTAATCCGCCTGGGATGCCGGCTCGTTCGCGGCATGTTCATCCGCCGGGCGGGGCTGGGGCTCTCGATCGGTCCCAGGCGCTTCGGCTTCTACGGGCGCTTCGGTTGCGTCGGAGGGGTGGGCAGCCGTCACGGCTGGCATGGGGGCGGGCATTTCGGCAACCGGGATCTCCTGCTCCGCGGGAGTTTCGGCGGACTCTGGCACTGCGCCAGGGTCTTGATTTTCTGTCGAACGGCTGGGCTCGTTCTCGTCTGAGTTTTCATCGAATTCGGGAATGGAACCCTGACCTGCGATCGCGCCCGACTGCGACGAGGTTTCGCCGTCGTTTTCCTGCTCCACCTCTTCGAGTTCGCTGGCGGCCATCTTTTCAAACTCTTCCATGGAGGGGAGTTCTGAGACGTCCTTGAGGCCGAAGCGGAGCAGGAACTCGCGCGTGGTCTTGTAGAGAATTGGGCGGCCGATGACCTGCTTGCGGCCGGCCGTGGCGATGAGCTTGCGGGCCAGCAGCGAGCCGAAGACGCCGGAGGAATCCACGCCGCGAATCTCATTGACTTCAGGCGCGGTGACCGGCTGCTTGTAGGCAATGACGGCCAGGGTCTCAAGAGCCGGCAGCGAGAGCCGGAGGGCCGGCTTGAGGCTCTTGACGAAGAGGCGAACGGCGTCGTGGCACTCGGGCTTGGTGGCCATCCGGTAGCCGCCGGCGATTTCGCGAATCTCAATGCCGCGGCCGTCGGAGGCGTAGGTGGCGATGAGGTCGTCAAGATGCCGGCGAATGATGGCGCGGGCTTCGCGGTCGCGCAGACGGGCCTGGCGCTTCAATTCGGCTTCGGGGTCGGCGGCGGTCTCCTCTGCCGGCGTGGGCAGGTCTTCCGCCGCAGGAGCTTCGTTCTGACCGGCGGCCGAAGCGGTCTCCGCCGCGGCTTCAGCACTCGGCTCAGGGGTGGTTTCCGGGGCCGTTTGCGAGTCGGTTTCAGGACTTGGTTCCGCGCTGGACTCCGGACCTGGCTCGGGGCCTGGCTCGGCGACAGCCTCAGCAGACGGCTCGGCCGCAGCTTCGGCCTCGACGGCGGGCTCGGCAGCGGGCTCAAGCGGGGCATCGGCCGGTTCGGGCGGGGGGGCGTCCGCGGGGTTCTGCCCCAGTTCCAGGTAGGCGAACTCCGCGTTGGTCATCGGTTGATCGGCTTCCGCGGCGGCCTCGGCGGCTTGTTCGGCAGACGCAGCTTCCTGCTCCGCTTTCCATTCAAGGGCGTCGGCGGCAAAAAGTGCGGTGAGCTGGGTCAATGTGACCGGCTCCTCCGCGGCGTAGATGACAGCTTCCAGCTTTGCTTTCAGGCTCATTCTGCAATAGGTACCTCAAGTATGGTACCGGAAGTAGAGCTGACTTGCCTGTTCATTGCGGGTCGAACGTGCATCTACGGGCAGAAAAAGGGCGTCCGGCGGCGCCGGACGCCCCGAAAGGGCAGAAGACAAGGGACGTTAGCTGGTGAAATGGCGGAAGAGCCAGAAAAGCGACCCGGAGAGCAGCGCCGCGGCCGGAAGGGTGAAAACCCAGGCTGCGGCGATGTTTCGGATGGTGGAAATTTGCAGGCCGCTGTGGTTGGCGGCCATGGTGCCGGCCACTCCCGAACTGAGGACGTGGGTGGTAGAAACCGGCAGCCCGAAGTTGTCGGCGGCAAAGATGGTGGCCATGGCGACCAGTTCGGCGCTGGCGCCCTGGGCGTAAGTCAGGTGCTCCTTGCCAATTTTTTCGCCCACCGTGACCACGATGCGCTTCCAGCCCACCATGGTGCCCATGCCGAGCGCCAGGGCCACGGCAACCTTGACCCAACTGGGAATGAACTTGGTGGCCTTGTCTACCTTGCCTTTGTAGTTGGCCAAGGCGGCGGTCTCGTCGGCTGTGAAGGCCGGGTTGTGGTTCTTCTGCATCAGCCGGACGGCTTCGCTGGCCACGTACATGTCGTTGCGGACGTTGGTCTGGTCCTTGGCCGGGACTGACTTGAACTCCTTGTAGAGAGCAACTTCGTGGTTCAGGTCCTCGACCAGTTCGCGCAGCGCCAGAACGGTGTCGGGCTGCAACTGCTTGGTGCGGATGTAGTCGGTGACTTCAGCGCGGGCGTCGGCGCCGAGGATGCCGGCCTTATCCACATGGCGATCGAGGATGTGCCCGGCCTGCTCAGAGGCGGCGATGAATTCCTGAATATCGTGGCCGGTGACGGCGTGGTTGAGGGCGTAGGCGGTGGGGACGGTGCCGATGAGGATGAGCATGATGAGGCCCATACCCTTCTGGCCGTCGTTGGAGCCGTGGAAGAAGCTGACGCCGGTGCAGGTGAGCACCAGAAGGGCGCGGATGGGCCACGGTGGAGGCGTGTTGTCCTTGGGCGCGGTGTAGAGGGCTGGGTACTTGATGAACGCTTTCGACAGCAGCATCAGCAGGAAAGCGCAGCCAAAACCCACCAGCGGCGAGATGAGCAGCACCTTGAAGACTTTGGTGGCCTGTTCCCAATCCACGCCGGAAGTGCCGGTGTGGACGCTCATGAGCTGGTTGGCCAGGCCCACGCCGATGATGGAGCCGACCATGGTGTGAGAACTGGAGGCCGGCAGCCCCAGCCACCAGGTGCTCAAGTTCCACAGGATGGCCGCGATGAGAAGGGCAAAGACCATGGCGAAACCGGCGCCCGCGCTGACTTGCAGGATGAGCTCGACCGGCAGCAGGGTGATGATGGTGAAGGCCACGGTGCCGGCGGAGGTAAGCACGCCAGCCAGGTTGCACATTCCCGACCAGACCACGGCGATGTTCGGGTCAAGCGAATGGGTGTAAATGACCGTGGCTACGGCGTTGGCGGTGTCGTGGAAGCCATTGACGAACTCGAACCCTAGGGCGATGAGCAGGGCCACGCCGAGCAGCGCATAGGGCCAGATGCTGGTAATGGCGATGTTGCCCAGGTCCTGGGCGATGTGGATGCCGATGAAGCCCAGGCCGCCCAACAGCGCTATCAAGACGACAGCCCCGCTGACCCGCGCGGAGGTCTTCTTCATCTTGCGGTCAAGAAGCGACGCCCCTTCGGGCAGGGCTCCGGCAGTCGTTGCCATATCTGCCATGCTGTGACTCCAGAAGTCGGGTTGGCTCTTGCTTCCTGTCGAGTTGAGGAAGCAGAACCTGGACACAGCCATGGATATACGAGGCAGATGAAAGGGAAATGAATTGTCTGCGGATAAGGGCTGGAATTCTAGTAGATTGGGCGCTGAATTCACAGGGGATTCGCATTGCCTTCGCCGGCCGCGCGGCGCGCGCCGGGACCCAGGCGATCCTCTGCGGATTCGGCCCTGGATCGGCCCCACCGCGGGTGGTGCCGGTCGCTCTGCGAAAATGGGTGTAGATGCTTTCCCTGCAAAATGCCGGCAAGCGGTTTGGACCGCGAATTCTGTTCCTCGAGGCCAACTGGCTGATCCGGTCGCGCGAGAAGACTGCGCTGGTGGGCGCCAACGGCACCGGCAAGTCCACGCTGATGAAGGTGCTGGCCGGCCTGGAGACGCTGGACTACGGCCAAGTGCAGCAGACCCGCGGCATGAGCATCGGCTACCTGCCGCAGGAGGGGTTGCAACTGACCGGCAGGACGGTCTTTGAGGAGTGCCTGACGGTCTTCGACGAACTGCGCGACATGGAGCGCGAAGTGGAACGGCTGGGCGGGCAACTGGCGGTGCTGGAGCACGCGAGCCCCGAGTACGACGCCGTGGCGGAACGCTACTCGACGCTGCAGGAGCGCTTTCACGCGCTGGACGGCTACGCGCTGGACGCGCAAGTGGGCGGCGTGCTGACTGGCCTGGGATTTGGCAAGGAAGACTGGGCGCGGCAGACCGACGAGTTCAGTGGCGGCTGGCAGATGCGCATTGCGCTGGCCAAGCTGCTGTTGGCCAAGCCGAATCTTCTTCTTCTTGACGAGCCGACCAACCACCTGGACCTTGAGACCCGCAATTGGCTCGAAGACTATCTCAAGAGTTATCCCTTCGGTTACATCCTCATCTCCCACGACCGCTACTTTCTCGATGTGACCATCGACCGCACGGTGGAGATATGGAACAAGCGGCTGAATGTTTACCAGGGCAACTTCACAAAGTACCTGAGTCAGAAAGATGAGCGGCGCACGCAATTGGAGGCGGCTTACCGCAACCAGCGCATCCAGATCGACCACCTGGAGGCGTTCATCAACCGCTTCCGTGCCCAGGCCACCAAGGCCAAGCAGGTGCAGTCGCGCATCAAGGAACTGGAAAAGATCGAGCGCATCGAGATACCGGAAGAAGAGCCGGTGATCCACTTCAAGTTTCCCCAGCCGCCGCCCTCGGGACGGGTGGTTGTGGAGGCTGAAGGGCTCGCAAAGAGCTACGGCGAAAAACAGGTTCTCAACGACGTCAAGTTCACCATCGAGCGCGGAGACCGCGTGGCGCTGGTGGGCGTGAACGGCGCGGGCAAGTCCACGCTGATCCGTTTGCTCACCGGGGCTGAAGCACCCACGGCGGGTAAGGTGAAGTTCGGCCACAACGTGGTGAGCGAGTACTTTGCGCAGGACCAGTACAAGGTGCTGGACGGCGATGCGCGCATGTTGGACGACATCAGCGGCGCGGCGCTGAAGGTGCCGGAGCAGGAACTGCGGTCGCTGCTGGGCTGTTTTCTCTTTCGCGGCGACGATGTGTTCAAGCCGCTCGGGGTTCTCTCCGGCGGCGAACGGAACCGCTATGCGCTGGCGCGGATTCTGGTTTCGCCCTCGAATTTCCTGCTTTTGGACGAGCCCACCAACCACCTGGACATGCGCGCGAAAGACGTGCTGCTGGACGCGATTGCGGCCTTCAGCGGCACGGTGGTCTTTGTTTCCCACGACCGGGATTTCATCGACCGGCTGGCGACGCGGGTGCTTGTCGTGGAAGACGGCACGGTCACCAGCCACGAGGGGAATTACGAGGACTATCTGCGCTGGAAGGAAGCGCAGGGGATTGCATCCAGCAGCCTTGCGGTCGATATGCCGCCAAAGACAAGGCAGACCGAACCGGCCGCGCCTTCCAACAACGGCAACGGCAATACGGACGCAAACAATGGCGTCGCCGATGCCGGAACAGAAGCGGCCAAAGACCGCCCTCGGCGCCTGAATCCGATCAAGCAGAAACAGATGGAAGAGCGCTGCGTTTTTCTGGAAGAGGAAATCCCGCGCGTCGAGGCTTCCATCGCCCACACCGAAGAGCAGTTGGGCGTGTATGTCTCCGCCGAGGAGACGCAGCGGCTCAGCGACCTGGCTGTGCAGTTGCGCGAGGAACTGGCAGCGCTCACCGCCGAGTGGGAAGAGCTGATGATGCAACTGGAGAGCGCTTGACCCGGTACTTGCCTCCAGTCTGAAATTTAGGTCTGGTTGGCTAAGTTATTTATTTTTAGGCGCTTGCAGGCCGCAATTTGCGACAATATATTATTGTAAATAATTGATTCTATTGATGTTGAATGGCATTCTTGCGGACAAATCGGTAAGGGGATGGGGTGCACCTTGTTCCTCCTGTCCGTTGAGTGGCTTCGGTTGGCTTTTCCCTATTTGCAAGTGTGCGCCAGTGGACGGTAATTGTACGCAAACAACTGCGGTGCGCAGACGATTTCCCTTGAGCGGCATGATCCCCTGCTCCCGGCGGCCGCTGCCGTGTGTGGGTGCTACGGCACGCTATGGGCTGTTCGCGGAAGTTTGCGATTACTTCCGGTTTGGCGGTTATCCACTAACAATAGACGATGCTCCGCTCGCAATAGACGATGCTCCGCTCGGCACGGCTAGGCGGTAGGAATCGGCCTACGTCGATTTTCTCCTACGGCTTGAGCTAAGGCTGCACCAAACAGACCGAGAAGAACACCTACAATCCCGGTAGCGATCAAAAACTCCAACACCTCGATCCCTTGGAATCTTTGACCATGCATCCAGCCGACCAGTTCGTAGGCGGCGCCGCCCTTCATCACAATGAAGGTGATTTCAGAGCTAAGGACTCCAGCCAGCATACCGCCCCAAAGCCTGCTTATCATACGGACCTCGTGTTCAGGCGTCGCTTTTCTCCACCAACCCACCATGCCACCGGCAAGCAATGGAATCATGAATAGGAATGGTATGACCGGGCCAGCAACATTTTGGACAAAGGTGATAACTTCGACCACCAATACCCCGATCCAAAAGAGGAGATAAATGATCGCCGCCAACTTATGCGCTCTAATATCGTGCAAGAGATCACTCATATCAAAAACCTCCGTCTCCGTAGATTCTGCTCCTAACCTAATCTCACGACAATAGCCATTCAGATCAAAATATGGAGATTGCGGAAGGGTCACAACGTGAGCTGCACACGAACTAATCCCCGGTTCCGGTCGGATCGTCGCCAACTCGGGAATTAGCCGTTCAAGCGTGTGTCGATGGATGCATCGTCTGGTCATGTGGGGGTGTACGGCGATCGGCGGGACTTCCCGGAGCTTTTCGTGGCGCGGGTCCTTCTCATTGAATCAGGTGGCGGCGCTTGGCGGTGGTGAGCTATACCGGCCAGACATGGGCGATGGGGAGCGGTACGATGGGCCAAAGGGATGAAAGGAAGCGCATATGACAGATGAAACGATTGAAAGAACTCCCAGGACCTATTCCGGCGCACTGTTGGCGGCGATCGCAGTGGCGGTGCTTTTGGGGTTGGGCGGGATAATTTGGTGCTACACACTCAACGCCAAACTGGCTACTCAACAGCAGGCTCTGGCAAATGCCACGGCGCAGAACGCCAAGCTGGCCGCAGCACAACAGGACACCGATGCGCGTCTGAACGTGGCCACGGACGCGTTGAAGACTTCGCTTGGCCTGACGCAAAAGCAACTGGATGCACGGGCGGCGGAGTTGCAGGTCCGCGAGGCGCGCGGAGAGCAGACGACAGCACGGCTGGCAACCGCGCAGCAGCAGACGGCGGGGCAGGTGGCCGCAGTACAGACGGATGTGGGCGGCGTGAAAACCGACGTGGCCAAGACGCAGAGCGACCTGGCCGACACCAATAACCAATTGACGTCGATGAAAGGGGATCTGAACGGCCACAGCACCCTGATTGCACGGAATGCCGACGAACTCGAGGTTCTGAAGCACAGGGGCGACCGGAACTACTACCAGTTCACGCTGGTGAGAGGGCAAAAGAAGCAGGTGGGGACGGTAAGCCTGCAACTGAAGAAAGCCGACTCGAAGAAGAGCAAGTTTACCCTCGCCGTTTATTCCGACGACAAGGTCTACGAGAAGAAGGACAAGAGCCTGAACGAGCCGCTCCAGTTCTTCAGCGGCAAGGATCCCCTGTTGTTTGAGATCGTGGTCAACAACGTGAGCGCCAAAAACACGGTGACAGGGTATCTGTCTTCTCCCAAGGGCGCACCTCAACCAGGGGTGGTTGCCGAGCGGTAAGGGGCTGCCGGCGCTTCCTTGATTCCGGATTGAGGATGACCCTGCAAAGCGAGTTGAGATGCTGGATGGAAACGGGGTTGGTCGAGCGGTATGGTTTCTCACCCTTGCGACAGTCTTTTCCTCGAGAAGCCGTCGCAAGGATGGGGCACGGGGGCATTTGTGTGAGAGCGGACGTGGGGTGGTTCCGGACGTGAATCGACACTGCGTGGCGGGCCGCTCAGTTAGAGATACAAGGACGACAGGATTTTTTGGGCGGACCTGTTGTTTTGGGCTGCATCAGGAAGGCCGTTGGCGTTGCCCGTCGTGCATAATCTAGAGACGATGGCACCTTTGTGGAACCCCCAGAGTTGGAGTGGGCGGCTGGCGGAATTGGAAGCGCAGTCGGGCGACCGGAAAGATGCTCCGCTGCGCCGCGATGTGCGCTCGCTGGGCATGCTGCTGGGCGAGGTGTTGCGCGAGCAGGCCGGCGAGGAGTTGTTTGCCCATGTGGAAGCGCTGCGGCAGGGCACCATTCGCCGCCGCGACGCCGAAGCCCGCGGACAGGACGAAGAGGCCGCACGGCACGCGGCGAAAGCGCTGGAGTTGGTGCACTCTCTGCCTGTGGAGCGGGCGATCCTGCTGACCCGCGCGTTTGCTTTCTACTTTGAGCTGATCAACCTGGCAGAGACGAACCATCGCAAGCGCCGGCGCACGGCTCTGCGCTTGAGCGGGGATGCGGGTCGGCAACGCGGTTCCCTTGTTGGGACACTGTGCGAGATGCGGCGCGTGGGCATCAGTGCGGACGAGGCGCTGGGCTGGCTGAAGCGCATCCTGATCGTGCCTGTTTTTACCGCGCATCCGACGGAGATTGCGCGGCGCGCGGTGATGTTCAAGCGGCGGCGCATCGGCGAGCTGCTGGCCATGCTCGACCAGATTCCCGTACCGGCGCAAGACATGGCGCGGCTGGAAGAGCTGGTGCTGGCGGAGATTACCAGCCTGTGGCAGACCGACGAAGTGCGCTCTCACCGGCCCACGGTTTACGACGAAATCAAGATGGGGCTCGACTACTATGACATCTCCATCTTCGCCACGCTGCCGGGGCTCTATCGCGAGATTGCCGAGGCGCTGCGCACCGCCTACGGCCTGGAGATCGAAGCGCAAAGGCTGCCCCAGGTGTTGATTTTCGGTTCATGGATCGGCGGCGACCGCGACGGCAATCCCTTTGTGACGCCCGAGGTGACGCGCGACGCCGTTCACCTGGCGCGCGGCCATTTGCTGCTCTACTACCAGCGGCAGCTCGACGAGATTACCGACCTGCTGACCACCAGCGCACAGCAGGTTGCCGTCAGCGATGCGCTGCACGCGCGGCTCGAAAGCTACGTGGCGCTGCTGCACACGCCCGAGGCGCAGGTCTTCGGCGAGCAGTACGAGTTCGAGTATTATCGCCGCTTTGTGATCTGCCTGAAGGCGCGGATTCAGCGCACGCTCGAAGCCTCTGAGCAGCAGGGCCACGCCGGCGCGGCGTTGCCGGTGATGCCCTTTACGTTGACGCAGGGGCAGGACAAACTGGCGCAGGCGCTGCCCGCTTACTGCTCGGTGGGGGAGTTTATCGGCGATCTGGAAACGCTGCGCGAGTCATTGGCGGCGAATCGCGGCCTGCGCATTGCGCGCACGCTGGTCGATCCGCTGATTCTGCAGGTGCGCACCTTCGGGCTGCACCTGCACACGCTGGATATACGCCAGCACGCGCGGGTGCACTCGGCCGCCTTGCAGGAGACCATCGCCGACACCATGGCGACTTCGCTTCCCGGCGGATTGTCGGCGGAAACCTCGAGCGTGCTGGAGACCTTCCGCGTGGTGGCGGAGATCAAGAGCGGCTGCTCGCCAGAGGTGATTCGCCAGTATGTGATCAGCGGCGCGGCGTGCGTGGAAGATGTGCTGGCCGTGGTGAGGCTGGCGCGGCTGGGCGGCGTGAAAGTGGAGGGGTCCGGACGCGGGCCTGGGCGTGATCCGGGATTGATGCCGGTGCCGCTGTTCGAGTCGATTGAAGACCTGCGCCAGGCGCCGGCCGTGTGCCGCGAACTGTGGAGCCGGCCCGACTATCGCAAACTGATGGCCACGTGGGATAACTGGCAGGAAGTCATGCTCGGCTATTCGGATTCGAATAAAGACGGCGGCATGTTGACCTCGACCTGGGAGATTTTCCGCGCCCATCGCGATCTGCACGTGGTGGCGCGCGAGGCGGGCGTCAAGTTGCGCCTGTTCCACGGCCGCGGGGGTACGGTTGGGCGCGGCGGAGGGCCTACGCATCGCGCCATCTTCGCGCAGCCCATGGACTCCTTCGACGGACAGTTGCGCATCACCGAACAGGGCGAGGTGCTGAACTTCAAATATGCCGACGAGGTGCTGGCCGAGCGCAACCTGGAGCTGATGATCGCGGCCTCGCTGGATGCCCTGGCCCGGCCCAATGCGCACGACCCGGAGGGCCACTTTACCGGCGAACTGAAGCCTGAGTGGGAAGCGGCGCTCGACGAGCTCTCGGCGATTGCGTTCGAGTACTACCGCAAACACATTCTGGACGATCCGGGAGTGGTGACTTACTTTGAGCAGTCCACGCCGGTGGGCGAACTGGAACAGGCCAAGATCGGGTCGAGGCCGGCGCGGCGAAACGCGTCTCCTAACCACCCCAACGACAAAGACCCGTCGTTGGGGGCCCCGGCGAATCTTAGCGATTTGCGCGCCATTCCGTGGGTCTTCGGCTGGACGCAGTCAAGGCTGCTGGTGCCGGCATGGTTTGGCGTGGGCTTTGCGCTGGAGCAGTTTTTGAGCAAGCCCGGCGCGCCCGATTCGCTCGCCCTTTTGCAGACCATGGCGCAGGAGTTTCCGCTGTTCATCGACCTGCTGCGCAACGTGGAGATGGCGCTGGGCAAGGTAGACCTGGCCACCGCGCGGCTCTACTCAGAACTCGTGGAGGACCAGTTGCTGCGCGAGCGCATCTACGACATGTTCGAGGCCGAGTTTCACCGCACGGTGTGCGCGGTGCTGGCGGTGACGGGGCAGAAAGATCTGCTCGAAACCAACCAGGTGCTGGGCCGCTCCATCAAGCTGCGCAATCCCTATGTCGATCCCATGCACCTGATCCAGGTGGACATGCTGCGTCGCAAGCGCATGGGAGAAGACACGCCGCAGGTGAACCGCGCGATTGCGGCGACGATCAGCGGGATTTCGGCGGGGCTGAGGAATACCGGGTGAGGAATGCGGCGAACCCTCCTCCAGTGCGTTCGCGCGGCCTTCAATCCGGCTCCGTCATGGTAAGGCTATGAATTTGACGCGGTTCTCCCTTGCCATGGGCCGCCTTCCGGTACTACGCTATCTTCATGCGTCGATGTCGCTAACACCGCCCTGGTGTCAACCGCGATGCAGACGTGCGCTCCGTTCGCGCGCGTCTTTTCCCGCCTGAAGCTACACCATTACCCAAAAACTGAAGAGCATGACTTGGGAGAATATCCCGGAAAGAGAAGATCATCATGGCGCATATTGCCGCGGATGTAACCGAACTCATTGGCCGGACCCCGTTGGTGCGGCTGAATCGCATTGCAGCCGGCCTGCCCGCCACCGTTCTGGTGAAGCTGGAGAGCCAGAACCCGCTGAGCAGCGTGAAAGACCGCATCGGTCTGGCGATGATCGAGAGCGCCGAAAAGGCGGGCAAGATCAAGCCTGGGAAGACCGTGCTGATTGAGCCCACCAGCGGCAACACCGGCATCGGCCTGGCTTTCATTGCGGCAGTGAAAGGCTACCGGCTGATCCTCACCATGCCGGAGACGATGAGCCTGGAGCGCCGGGTGCTGCTGCTGGCCTTTGGCGCCGAATTGGTGCTGACCCCCGGCCCCAATGGCATGAAGGGCGCCATCGCCAAGGCGAATGAACTGCTGGCGCAGAATTCCGACGGCTACATCCTGCAACAGTTCGACAACCCCGCCAACCCCGCGATCCACTACGCCACCACGGGCCCCGAGATCTGGAACGATACCGACGGCAAGGCGGACATTCTCATCTCTGGCGTGGGCACCGGCGGCACCATCACCGGCATAGCCAAGTACATCAAGGAGCGCAAGCCGGAGTTCAAGGCCATCGCCGTGGAGCCGACCGACAGCGCGGTGCTTTCCGGCGGCAAGCCGGGTCCGCACAAGATTCAGGGCATCGGCGCGGGCTTTGTGCCGGGCGTGCTGGACACCAAGCTGGTCGACGAAGTAATCCAGGTGAGCAACGATGACGCCATTGCTACGGCCCGCCGCCTGCCGCTCGAAGAAGGGCTTTTTGTAGGCATCTCTTCCGGCGCGGCCGTGTATGCCGCACTGAAAGTGGCCGCACGGCCTGAAAACGCCGGGAAGCTGATCGTCGCCATCCTGCCCAGCTTCGGCGAGCGCTACCTGTCGAGCGTGCTGTTCGAGTCGCTCCGCCAGCAGGCGCTGGCCCTGGTGACGCAACCGGTTAGTCTATAAGTGCTGGCCGCACGGGCGAAGTTCTGTTGGGTTTTCTCTTTCCCAGGTCTCAAAAACGAGACCTGGGGCACCCAGCATACCTCAGGGGCTAAAGCCCGCGTTGATTTTGCTGCATTTACGGCACGACTGAAGTCGTGCCCTGACGCTTCCCGCAGGCTAGAACGAGTCTTCCGCAGTCTGTGAGTCCCGTCTCTTGAGATAGAGCGATTCTCAAAGCAGTTTTTCAAGCACGAAACGGCCTGTTCGCCATGGCGCTGTTTGCCCACATCCGCGATGACATCGACTCCGTGATGGAGCGCGACCCGGCTGCGCGGTCGCGGCTGGAAGTTCTGCTCTGCTATCCGGGGCTGTGGGCGGTGTGGATTCACCGCATCTCGCACGCTCTGTGGCGGGCCAAGCTGCGGCTCTCGGCGCGGATTCTCTCGCAGGTGGGCCGCTTCTTCACCGGCGTGGACATTCACCCCGGCGCGCTGCTCGGGCGACGGCTGTTCATCGACCACGCAACGGGTGTGGTGATCGGCGAAACCGCCATTGTAGGTAGCGACGTGACCATGTACCAGGGCGTGACCCTGGGCGGCACAGGCAAGGGCCACGGCAAGCGCCACCCCACGGTTTGCGACGGCGTCTTCATCGGCAACAACGCCAACGTGCTGGGCAATGTGACGGTGGGCGAAAACTCGCGTGTGGGCGCGGGCTCCGTGGTGCTCTCCGATGTGCCGCCCAACTCCACCGTGGTCGGCGTTCCCGCGCACATCGTCTATCGCAACGGGGAGCGAGTGCTCATCACCGATCCGCACGATGTGAAGGACCCACTATCCGACGCGCTGATCGCCCTCTCGGCGCGCGTGGAGGAACTGGAGAGGCTGCTTGGCGGCCAGGCGCAGCCCGCCGAACCCTTCGCCGCAGAGGCAGCAGAGCGCGAAGCCTACCGCGAGGAGCTGGAGCTGCTTCGGCAGTACGTTTCGATGGGCGAAGGGATCTGAGAGACAGGTTTATCCCTGTTTCTTTTCGGGAATGGGCTTTAGGCAGTTCCCGAATCGCACCAACCCCCGCAAATTCACACATTTTCCCCTCAAGTTCGTGCCTCGCCGCAACCTAGACTGCGGGCAGAGGCTCGTTCTACGCCATGCGCACCAGCATCTTCAGAACGTCTTCCATCCTTCCGTATTGGCTTGCGATTCTCACCCTGGTCAGCTTTGGATTTTCAACGGCCCGGCCCGCCTTTGGCCTGGGACAGAGCCCGGTTCTGGAGCAGCCTTCCCCGCTTGCAACCCACCCAATCCCCTATCCCATCCGCTTCGTCCCCGGCAGCTTGCGGCCCAACACAGCCACCACCAACGCAACCACGACGACGCTCACGCTTTCGGCGTCCTCAGTGAATGCGGGGACGGCGGTCACACTGACGGCGCACGTCACTTCCGGAGCAACTGCGGTCTCGCCCGGCATTTTGCTGTTCTGCAACGCGGCCTATGCGGCCTGCACAGGCCCGGCCGTTCTGGCTTCCGCTATCCTGAACTCGCAGGGGTCGGCTGCGCGAAAGCTGCTGTTGCCCGCGGGCAGTTACTCCATTCTGGCCAGCTTTCAGGGGACGACGCCTTATGTTGCCTCCAGTTCAGCGCCGCAGAGCCTGACCGTCGAAGCCTACTCGAACTACACCACCAAGGCGACGCTCACCAGCGCAACCGGCAGCAAGGGCGTGTACGCGGTAGGCGCCTCGCTGGCCAGCCACGCAGTCGCCTCGCCCACCGGAAGCCTGGTGTTTACCGACTCCACCGACAACCGCACCCTGGGCAGCGTGGCACTGGAGGCAACGCCGCTTGAGGGCTATCAGCCTTTCGGGCTGATCTCGACCGGCACGAAAAGCGGACCCAACGATCTGGCGATGGGCGACTTCAATAACGACGGCATTCCCGACCTGGTGGTCCCCGACTCGGCAACCGGGGTGGTGGCCGTTTTTCTGGGCAAGGGCGATGGAACCTTTGCCGCGGCGGTGAACTACTCGACCGGCTCCGGCAGCAAGCCGCTGGCGGTGGCCGTGGGCGACTTCAACGGCGACGGCAACCTGGACCTGGCCGTGGCGCTGGGCAACCAGGCGGCGGTTGCGATCCTTCTGGGCAAGGGCGATGGGACCTTTCAGGCTGCGCGCACGGTGGCCACCGCCGGCTCCGCGCTTTACTATCCCGTGGCCCTCACCGTGGCGGATTTCAACCACGACGGCCGGCTGGACATTGCCACCGCCAACAACTCCGTGGGTGCAAGCGTCCTGCTGGGCAACGGCGACGGAAGCTTCCAGCCGTATAAGTCGCTGGGGTCCAGCCAAGGCCCGACGTGGATTGCCGCGGGCGACTTCAACAACGACGGCAAGCCCGACTTGGCCGTAACCACCTCGGCCAACACTGTGGACATCAGCCTGGGCAACGGCGACGGGAGCTTCGCGACCTACAAAAGCATCGCCACCGGGACGGGGACAACGCCGGAATCAGTGGCTGTGGCCGACCTGGACGGGGACGGCAACCTCGACCTGGTGGTGGCCTGCTACGGAGCCAACGCCGTGGGCGTCCTGCTGGGCAATGGCGACGGGACCTTTCTGCCTATTGAGCTTTACGGCGCGGGCAGCGGGCCGATCTCCGTGACCATCGCAGACCTGAATCTGGACGGCATTCCCGACCTGGTGGTGACCGACCTGACGGGCAACGGGCTGAGCCTTTTCGAGGGCAATGGCGACGGCACCTTTCTGCCGCTGCCGGGCTATTCGACCACCAGCGGCTCGGAGCCGGCTGCCAGCGTGGTGGCCGACCTGAATGCCGACGGCACGCCGGAAATTGTCTCGGTCCTCTACGAATCCGGCGCTCTTTACGTGCTCCAGACCGGCCGCATCCAGGGCGTTGTGCTGAAGGGTGTTTCTCTCTCGACCGCGGGAACGATCAACCTGACCGCCGCGTATGCCGGCGACAGCCTTTACGCCGCCGCCACATCGAGCGCCTACGCTTTCACCGGGTCTTCCACGACCGCGGTCGCGCCGGCCTATTCGCCCGTCGCCGGAACCTATACGGCCGCGCAGACCGTGACGCTGAGCTCAACCACCAGCGGAGCGAAGATCTACTACACGCTTGACGGCTCGACGCCGACCACCGCATCCAGCCTTTATTCGAGCGCGCTCGCGATCAAGTCGTCGATGACCGTTTCCGCCATCGCCGTCGCCACCGGCTATACAAACTCCTCGGTTGCCAAGGCAGCTTACGTGATCGGGACTCCGGCGGCCGCACCCACGTTTTCGCCCGGCGCCGGGAAATACACCGGAACGCAGAGCGTGACGCTCTCGAGCACCACGGCGGGGGCCACGATTTACTACACCATCAACGGCTCCACGCCCACCACTGCGTCGGTCAAATACGCAGGGCCCATCGCCGTCAGTTCCACCACCACCATTGAGGCCATTGCCACGGCGAGCCAGTCCACCAACTCCGCCGTTGCCTCGGCCGCCTACACCATTACGCAGCCGACGCTGGCGCTGGCCTCGAGTGTGAGCGCTCCCAAAGCCAACCAGAGCCTGGAGTTGACGGCCACGCTCACTGCGTCGGGGGCGGCCAACCTGGCGGGAACGTGGACCATCTTCGACGGCATGACCCAGCTTTGCACCGCCAGCCAGACGACCCAGCAAAGCTACGCCTGTGCGGCAAAACTGGCCCACGGGACACATTCCCTGACCGCCAGCTACACGGGGAAGACCAACGGCTGGACGCTGACCGCCGCACTGTCGCTTGCGGCCAATTGAGCGGCGCCCCGTGGGCCGCGCACAGTGCTACAGTGGTGTCATTCTCACTTGATTGCAGGGGTCCGTCTTCTTGCCGATTCTTCGTCCGCTCCTCATAGCCATTCTCGCTCTCCCTCTCGCCGCTCACGCCGCGTCCCGCATCCAGGCTGCACCGGTCCCCAAGGAAATGCGCTCCGCCGCATTCACTGTCCGCGTCAACGGTCAGCCGGTGGACGTGGCCCACGCGGCGGCGAGTTATGAATTTGTGAGCTTCGATGTGACGGGCCCGGTGAACATTGAGATTACCGCCGCCGAGCCGGGATTCTGGGATCACGGCGTGGACATTCAGCCCTGGCGGCTGGGTTTGCGGCCTGCACGAGACGGTCAAACCATCCGCTTCCGGCTCCTCGTGGCGGCCAAGCTCTCCATCACCCGGCCAGGGGACTTCCTGAACCACGCGGCGATGTTGTTTCTGTTTGCGGGCACGCCGCCCCCGCCGCCGCCCGACGGACCCAATGTCCGCGTGGTGCCCGCGGGCATTTATCGCGAGAGCTTGAACCCGAAAAGCGGCGACACCCTTTACCTGGCCCCTGGCGCCTACGTCTTCGGCAGCCTCAACCTGTGGAAGGTGGAGAACGTGAAGGTGCTGGGACGGGGAACGATCGTTTATGAAGGCTCCCAAAACCCCAAGGACGATGAAGGCTGGATGCAAAAGCCAGACTGGCACTGCATCGGGGCGCTCGACGCCCGCAAGGTGGAGATCGACGGGCTGACCTGCATTGTGAGGGCGCGGACCTGGTCCATCCAGATGAAGGATTCCACTGGCTTTACCTACGACGACCTGCGCGTGATCGGCGGCAATCCCGGCAACGCCAACCAGGATGGGATGGACTGGCTGGGCGGCGGCGATGCCGTAGTGCGCGACGCCTTCATCCGCGCGTCTGATGATGATTTTGCCATGGAAGGCAACTGGGACGGTTACACCGACGAGGACATGCTGCGCCCAGGACACGACGTGCAGAACATCCTCATTGAGCACAGCGAGCTTTCCACCAGCATCTCCAACATTGTGCGCGCCGCCTGGCCGCGAAAAATCTTCAATTCGCGCAACTTTACCCTGCGCGACTCCGACGTTCTGCACGGCGGCATCGGCGCCTGCGGGCAGACCTTCGGACTGCTCGGCTTCTGGGGCGCAAACGGGGCCAAAGGCGACCATACCAACTTCACGTTTGAGAATCTGATTCTCGACAACTGGTACTCTCTGGCGCAGATTGAGCAGGAGGAGCCGGCCGTGCACGGGATCACTTTCCGCAACATCTGGGCGCTCGACCAGCCGCCTCTCGCCGGCTCCACGATCACCGGCCAGGTGAGGGGCGTGACCTTCGACAACGTGAAATACGGCCAGACCCGCGCTGCAGGCAACGCCGACCTGCCGCTGGTGACAGCGGACGGCACTCCGGCGGTTCAGTTTGCCGCTCCGCATGGCCCGGTGGCGGCGTTTACGGTGGACCCGCCGGTCTTCGCGCCGGGGGACAAGGTCACGTTCACCGCACAGGCCTCGCCTAAAGCGCATTACACGTGGCTGTTCGGAGATGGAACCCAGGCGACCGGCCGCCGCGTGCGGCACCGTTTTCCAGACGCCCTGGGCACCCAACTCGACGGGACAAACGGGGCCGGACGCTTCAGGGTTCTGCTGCACGTCGAGAGTCGGGAGGGCCGCCCGGCTTCATCCGATCCGGATGCGGCCAGCTCCAGTTCGACCCAGCAGGACTGGGCCGCCCAGGGGGTGGTGGCTGTGGCCCGCTGGCACGACGGCGCTGGGGATGCGCGGCCGACCGTGCCCGGACTAGCCTGGCAGATTTTTCCCGGCGCGTGGACCGAACTGCCGAATCTGGCCGCCGAACATGCAGTCTTCAGCGGCGAGTCGCCCAACCTGCAAGCGGATGCGCACGGTTTTACGAAGTATGCCGCGGCGTGGGACGGGGAACTCGACATTCCGGCCGACGGCGGCTACACGTTTCATTTGATGGACCGGGACGGAGCTCGCCTGGTGATCGACGGCGTGGAAGTGGCCAAGACCGGCCCGCCTTTCGCGCAGGTTTGCGGCTCGCCGGGCAACGCGATGCGCTACGACCGCGGCTCGCTGGGGCTGCGCGCGGACAAGCATACGTTTTATCTGGAAGGACTGCACTCGGCCAGCCAGGGCGCACCCCGCTTGCTGTGGGAAGGCCCGGCCTTGCCGCTGACCGACGTTCCCACGGCGGCCTATAGCCATCCGCGCCAGGACGCGGTCAAGGCGGAGAACAGGGAATAGGGATCAGGGGTTAGGGGTTAGGGAACAGGTATTTGGAAGGCCGAGCCATTCCAGCTTTGTGGATGGTTTTCATTGCCGCCGTTTCCAGAGCGGCGTACCATTGCTTCCATGGCAATCTACCGCGTAGCTCTCCGCCGTTCCGAGGAAGGTTACAGTGTGTCGTGCCCCGGTCTGCCTGGCTGCTGGTCGCAGGGAACAACTGAAGAAGAAGCCCTCGCGAACATTCAGATCGCCATTCGTGAGTATGTCGAGGCGGCTGAGGAATTGGCGCGCGAGGATGACAGCCGCCTTGTAGAAGTCAGAATTGCATAGATTGCGGATTTAACTGTTGGCGATTTGGCCCAACAGAAGTGTATTTCGATTATTTTTCGGAAGGATGTCTGGATTTATTTTTCAATGTGACTCGCGTATTTTTGAATCACGAGTCATCACTACGTACCCTTATCTTATAACTTCATGCATTAGAAGCTCTTTGATAGCAGTGGTTTAGCCGCTATGGAACCCTTGACGTTCGAACCGAGGCCGCAGATGATTAATCCAGCACTGCGGAGGTAACTCGTGTCGAAGTTGCCGGGGATCAACCATCTTCGAGCCGTAGCCGCTCTGGAAAAAGCGGGCTTCCGCATTCTCCGCCAAGGCGCGCACATTGTCATGACGGATGGAACGCGCATCTTGACGATTCCACGCCACAATCCAGTCAATGCAATCACCATGGGCGGCATCGTCCGGGACGCTGGACTGAGCTTGGAAAAATTCAGGGAGTTGTTATAGCTGCGCCGCTCCCCATCCTTCCCTTATTTTGGCAACTGCGAGGCGTCCCAGCCGCCGCCGAGGGAGCGGACAAGGCCCACGCTGGAGACGAACTGGCGGGTTCCAAGATCGATGGCGGTGCGCTGATTCTGGAGCAGCGTGGCTTCGGCGGTGAGGACTTCGAGGTAGCTGGTGACGCCGCCCTTGTAGCGCTGGTTGGAGATGTCGTAGGAGTGCTGCGCCGACTCGACCGCCCGCTGCTCGACGGTCGACTCCTGCTCAAGAATCCGGAGGCCGGAGAGCTGGTCTTCCACGTCGCTGAAGGCCTGGAAGATGGAGTTGCGGTAGGCGGCCGCCTGGGCCTCATAGGTGTGGCGGGCCTGGTCCGTGAGGGCGTGGCGCTGGCCGGCGTCGAAGAGGAGTTCGGCGGCCTGCCCACCCAGCGACCAGAGCGAACTGGGGCCTTGAAGCCAGGTGCCGCCGTGCTCGCTTTCAAAGCCACCGGAACCGCCCAGGGTGATGCTGGGGTAGAAGGCGCTGACCGCGATGCCGATCTGGGCGTTGGCCGCGGCGACGCGGCGCTCGGCGGCGGCGATGTCGGGACGGCGCTCGAGCAGTTGCGAAGGAATGCCGATGGGCACTTTGGGCAGCGGCCGGTCAGGAGAAAGCACGAGCGGCGAAAACGGAATGCTGAAGTCCGACAGGTTCAGGTTGGCGATGGTGCCGATGGCGTGCTCATACTGGGCGCGAGCGACACCCACATCCACCAGTTGCGCGCGCACGGTTTCAAGCTGGGTGCGGGCCTGGGCCACGTCGGCTTCGGTGCCGATGCCGCCGCCAAGAAGGCGCTGGGTCAGGTCGAGTTGGTGCTCCAGATCGGTGACAGTCGCGGTCAGGAGCTGGGTTTCGGCATCGAGGCCGCGCAGTTGGAAGTAGTCGACGGCCATTTCGGCGTGGAGGCTCAGGTCTACGCTGGCCATGTCGGCAGCGCTGGCCTGTGCGTTTTCGCGGGCGGCTTCGACGGTGCGGCGGACGCGGCCCCAGAAGTCCGGCTCCCAACTGGCCTGGCCGGTGAGCGCCAGATCGTTATAGGTGGGGGACTTGCCGGGGGAGTAGGAAGGACCGTTTTGCGAGACCTTCTGGCGCTGGGCGGAAACTCCGACAGAGAGCGTCGGGAAAAGGCTGGCGCGGGCCGAAATCACCTGGTCGCGGGCGGCAAGGTAGGTCTCCAGCGCCTGGCGCAGGCTTTGGTTGTCGGTCGCGATGCGCTCTTCGAGCTTGTTGAGCTGCGGGTCCTGGTAAATCTCCCACCATTTGCCGCGAATCATGCCGTCGGAGGGCGAGGCCGGCTGCCAACTGCCTCCGGTGGGGGCAGGAGGAGGCACGACGGCCGAGGTTGCCCCGGCTTCCTTGTAGGCCGGGGGCGCCGTGTAGCCGGGGCGATTGTAGTTCGGCCCGACGGGCTTGCACCCGGCCAGCAGAATCACGGCAAGAAGAGCGCCAAGAAGGATGCAGGATCCCGCAGGGGCTAAAGCCCGCGTCAATTCTGGTGCATTTTCGGCACGACTAAAGTCGTGCCCTGTTACAAAGCGTGCTTCTCCTGCCGCCTCGCAAGTCATCTGTGATTTTGCATTATCTATGCACGAGCCGAAGTCGTGCCCTGATACAAAACGCGTTTCTTCTGCAGGTCTCACGCCAAAACCTTGCTCGGCATTGTGCAGATGTCCTTTCGCATTATGAGGCGCGGGCATGGCTACTTGCCTCCCGCGTTTGCGTGGCTGCCGGGGGTCTCAACGTAGACCTTTTCGCCTTCGATGAGCGAGTCCGGCGGATCCTGAATCACCTGATCGTTGGGGCCCAGCCCGGCGACAACCTGCACGTTCGCCCCGTCGTCCTCGCCAATGATGACCGGAATCAGATGCGCGACGTTGCCGTTGGTCACGATGCCGAGGCGCAGCCCCTCTTTGCGGAAGATGAGCGCTGCGGCGGGCACGATGAAGGTGGGGCCGGCCGCCGGGGTTTTGAAGTGCACCTGGGCCAGCGAACCGGGCAACAGCTCGCCGGTGCGGTTATCCACATCGATTTCGACCAGCAGCGTGCGACTGGACGGGTCGATGGCGTCGGCGGTGCGGACCAGCGTGCCCTGGTAGGTCTTGCCGGCGTGCTCGGGGAAGCTCAGGTCGATTTTGGAGCCACGCTTCACGTTTGCCGAGTAGATCTGCGGCAAGTTGGCGTAGACGCGCAGGGTTTGAATGGCCTGCAGGTGAAAGAGCTCCCTGGCGGCGCCGGGATCGATCAACTGGCCGGTGTCGATGTTGCGCGCGGTGATGACGCCGTCAAACGGGGCGTAGACCTTCTCAAACGATTGCAGCTCGCGGAGCCGCTGCACATTGGCCTGGGCCGACTTGACGGCCGCCGCGGTGGCCGAGGCTTGGTTCACAAAGGTATCGGTGTCCTGGCGGGAGACGGCGTTGGAGGCGACCAATCCCGTGTAGCGGTCGGCCTGGATGCGGGCGTTGTTGGCGGTGGCTTGGGCGGTGTTCAGGTCGGCCTGGGCCTGGGCCAGTTGCTGGTCCACTTCGGGCGTGGCGATCTCGGCCAGCAGCGCGCCCTTCCTGACTTTGGCGCCGATATCGAAGTACCAGCGCGTGAGGTAGCCGGCGGTGCGGGCGTAGATGGGCGAATCCGTATAGGCGGTCACGTTGCCGGGCAGGACAAAGCTGTCCACCGGCGCGCCCGGCTTGGCCGCGGCAACGATCACCGAGGGAGGAGCCAATTGGTAGGTGGTGTCTGCCAGCACCTTATCGGCGGATTTGCGGTGCCAGATGCCGAGGACCACCAGAACGCAGGCAACGATCAGCACGACGGCCACGCCCAGCAGGGCCATGCGCGGCTGAATGGGCTTCTGTTCGGGCGCGGCCCCGTGTTCGTAAGCCGGATTGGAGTTCGAATTGGATTCGTGGGTCATGAAAGCGCTACTCCGATTACTCGTCAAACTCGTCGATCGTTTCGGCCACGGCAGCGCCATGCACCGTCTTGCGGCGTTCAAGCCAGCCGTGAACCAAAGAGAAAGAGGCAGGAACAAAGAACAGCGTGGCCACGGTGGCCAACAGGAGGCCGCCGATGACGGCGCGGCCCAGGGGTGCGTTCTGCTCGCCGCCGTCGCCCAGGCCCAGAGACATGGGAATCATGCCGATGATCATGGCCAGGGCGGTCATGATGACCGGGCGGATGCGCACAAAGCCGGCATTCAGCGCGGCTTTGCGCGCATCGCCCACCAGGATCTCAAGCTGCTCGCGGGCAAAGGTTACCACCAGAATGGAATTGGAAGTGGCCACGCCCATGCACATGATGGCCCCGGTGAGGGCCGGCACGCTGAGGCGCGTGTTGGTGAGGAAAAGGAACCAGACGATTCCGGCCAGCGCCGTGGGCAGCGCGGAGATGATGAGCAGGGGATCGAGCCAGGATTGAAAATTGACCACGATGAGCAGGTAGACCAGGAGAATGGAAAACGCCAGCCCGACCAGGAGGCCGATATAAGACGCCTTCATGGTCTGGCTCTGGCCGCGCAGGATGAAGTGCGAGCCGCGGGGCAATTCGGCCTTGTGGTTGGCGATGATGGTTTCCACCTGGCGGGTGACGCTGCCCAGATCGGTTCCATCAATGTTCGCATAGATGTCCAGGACCGGCTGCACATCGTAGTGGCTTACCGTGCCCAGCTCGTTTCCGGGCACGATTGACGCCAGGTTACCAAGGACTTGCACGGACCGCGATGCGCCGGGAGCGCCGGTCGAATCTGCGCCGGTGGCCATGACGCCGGGTGCGGCCGCGGGGGCGGTTCCAGGAGCGGACGCCATGGTGGCTATCTGCGTCGCGGCCATGCCGGCGGTGACGGGCAAGCTTTGCAACGCGGCCAGGGTGTCGAGCTTGTATTGCGGCGCCTGGACAGCGACGTTGTAGCTGACCCCGTTGTTGGGATCGAGATAGAAGCTGGGCGAGGTCTGGAAGCTGCCGCTGAGCGCCACCAACATGCTTTGCGCCACATTCTGCTGGGACAGGCCGACGGATTGGGCGCGGGTGCGATCCACATTCACCGTCATGTTGGGAAGATCGAAGGGCTGCTGAATGCGGGCATCGGCGGCGCCGGGCACATAGCGGACATCGTTGAGCACGCGCTCGGCCACGGCGCGGTTGCCATAGAGGTTGGGGCCGACGAGCTGTATGTCGATGGGCGCGGAGAGGCCGAAGTTGAGAATCTGGGTGACGATGTCGACCGGCAGGACGTAAAACGTGACACCGGGATACTGGCGATTGAGCACACTGCGCAAGCGCTGGACGTAGGTCTCGGTGGGGTGGTGGTCGTCGGACAACTGGACCTGGATGTCGGCGTCGGCCGGGCCGATGGGCGCCGAGGTTGAGTAGGAAAGGTTCAGGCCGGAACTGGGCAGGCCGATGTTGTCGACGATCGTGACCACTTCCCTGGCCGGAATCTGCTCACGAATGGTGGCGTCGATGCGATCGCACAGCAGGGCCGTCTCTTCAATACGCGTGCCGGTGCGGGCGCGCACGTGAATCTTGAACTGGCCGGCGTCTACCGCGGGGAAGAAGTCCTGGCCGAGCGAGGGCAGCAGAAGGCCCACCGAAGCCAGGGAAGCAACCGCGAACACGATGAGAAAAGCGACCGGGTAATCCACGCAGAAGGTGAGCAGACGCAGGTAGCCGTGACGCATCTTCTCAAAGCCGGACTCGAAGGCCATTTGAAAGCGGATGAAGGGGTTGCGGCTGGTGCGCTTTCTTTCCACCTCGGCGTCGTCGTGCTCCTTGAGCAGGTATTTGGCCATGGTGGGCACCACCGTGCGCGAGAGCAGGTAGCTGGCCAGCATGGCGAAGACCACGGCTTCAGCAAGCGGGACAAACAAGTAGCGGGCCACGCCGCTGAGCAGGAACATGGGGACGAAGACGATGCAGATGGCGAGGGTGGAGACCAGGGCGGGAGTGGCGATCTGCGCGGCGCCGTCGAGGATCGCCTGCTCGATCTCCTTGCCCGATTCCAGGTTGCGGTTGATGTTTTCAATCTCGACCGTGGCGTCGTCGACCAGGATGCCGACGGCCAAGGCAAGGCCGCCCAGTGTCATGATGTTGATGGTCTCGTGTAGCGCGTAAAGGGCCGCGAGAGAACACAGAATCGAGAGCGGAATCGAGACCGCAATGATCAGGGTGGAACGGAAGCTGCCCAGAAACACCAGGATCATGATGGCGGTGAGGCAGGCGGCGATAATGGCTTCGCGGACTACTCCGTTGATGGCGCCGCGCACAAAGATCGACTGATCAGAGAGGGCGTTGATCTGTAGCTGCTTCGGCAGCTGGTCTTTGATGGTCGCTAGCTTTTCGTGCACGCCCTTGATGATGTCGAGCGTGGAGGCCGAACCGGTTTTCATGATGGCCATCATGAGGGCGCGGCGGCCGTCCACGCGGACGATGTTGGTCTGCGGCGCATATCCGTCGCGCACGTGGGCCACGTCGCCGATGGATATGACCGCGCCGTTGACCGCCTTGATGGGCAGGTTGTTGAGGTCGTTGACTACGCTGGGCGCGGAGTTGCTCTCTACCGCGTACTCAAAGCGGTCGATCTTCATGGTGCCGGAGGGCGCGATCAGGTTCTGCGCGGAGATGGCGTTGACCACGTCGCCCGGCGAGAGCCCCTTGGCCTGGAGCGCCTGCGGGTCCAGATCGACCTGGATCTGGCGCGGCTTGCCGCCGTAGGGGAAGGGTGTCTGCGCTCCTTCGATGGTGGCCAGTTGGGTGCGGATGTTGTTGGTGGCCACATCGTTCAGCTGCTGCTCGTTCATCCCCTGGCCGGAGAGGCCCAGCATGAGAATGGGCACGCTGGAGGCGTTGTACTGGATGATGAACGGCGGCGTGGTGCCCGGCGGCAGCGAGCGCAACTGCACCTGGCAGATGGCGGTCACCTGGGCTACGGCGCTGCCGATGTTCACGTGCGGCTGGAAGAAGATCTTGATGATGGCGATGCCGTTCAGCGATTGCGACTCGATATGCTCGATGTCGTTGACCGAGGTGGTCATGCCGCGCTCGCTGTTGGTGACGATGCGGTTGGCCATCTGATCCGCGGATAGGCCGTTGTACCCCCACACCACGGTCACCACCGGGATATCGATGTTCGGAAAGATATCCGTAGGCATCGACTCGATGCTGAACACGCCGAGGATCAGGATCAAGAACGCAAAGACGGCAAAGGTGTAAGGCCGCCGCAGCGCAAGCCGGACAATCCACATCATAAGGCAGGTACTCGCTCCTGAGGGGTGGTTGCGTGCGGCCAGGCCGCCGGGGAATCGCTTGACAAGCGTACCGGCCCGGTCACCACCGGCTCATCGGATTCCGGGACCGGACAGGGCAACCGCTCAGGTCCCTTGCAACATTCTGTTGAAATTTCAATGGCAGACGAAGACGTCGACCTAAATGGCGCATGGGGTCAAGAGGGTCCGCTGCGTTGTCTTTTGGACGCTGCACGGGGCGCAAAAGATGCAAGTCGAGGGCAGCCGCGTCCCGCCATCCGGCTCACTTTGAGCAGCTCCAAGTTTTGGTTCGAGCAGCTCCAAGTTCCCGTTCGAGCAGCTCCAAGTTCCCGTTCGAGCAGCTCCAAGTTCCACTCGGAAAAGCAGTTTCAGGGTTATGTTGCATAAACGGCGATGGCCAGCACGCCCACACCCACCGCCAGGCTGACCCGGTCGCGAATGGCAAAGATGACAGGATCGTCGTCCATTTCTCCGCGCGAACCGAGCAGCCACACCCGGTAGAGCCAGAACAGCATCAGCGGCACGATGAGCCACAGACGGCCGGCATGTTTGTAGAGGGCCTCCACGTCGGGGCGCGAGATATAGAGCGAAAACACCACCACGGCGGCCGTTGCGCTGGCGGTGCCAAAACTGCGGATCTGCTCAAGATCGGCAACCAGGTAACCTCGGCCACGCGTCGCGGTGATGCCGCGCTCGCGCAGGTTTTCGAGTTCAGAGAATCGCTTGACCATGGCGAGGGACAAGAACAGGAAGATGGAAAAGCCGGCCAGCCAGTGGGATATCTCAGTCCCCGTGGCCGCGCCGCCAGCCAACATGCGCAGCGTGTACAACCCGGAAAGCATCAGCACATCCACAAGCGCGACCTGTTTGAGATAGAAGGAATAGGCCAAGGTGGACACGATGTAGACCACCAGCCACATGGCAAATTCATGGGGAAGCCGGGGCAAAAGCGCCACCGAGGCCAGGATGAGCACCAGGGCCAGGGCGATGCCGCCGGAGACCGACAGATCGCCGGCGGCGAAGGGCCGGAAGCGCTTGGCGGGATGACGGCGATCGTTCTCGATGTCCAGCAGGTCGTTGACCAGGTAGTTGGCCGAAGCCATGAAGCTGAAACAGAAGAAGGCGGCGACGACCGCGGCGATGGAGCCGGGGCGCAACTTGTGCGACATCAGGAGGGGCGCCAGCAGCAGAATATTTTTAGCCCACTGGTGGATGCGGATGGCCTTCAGAAGGGTGCGCGGCAGCGGCCTTTTGTCTTGAAAGACGCGCACCACCGGAATGTGCCGCAGGCGCAACGCCGTGCGCAGGCCCAAGGTGGGATTGGCCAGCATTGCCTGGTGCGCGTTGGCCAGCAGTGGCAGATCGGCGCGGGAGTTGCCGATGTAGTCGAATTCACCGAACCGCGCCTTCAAGCTGGCCAGTTTTTTCCCATGGGTCAGATTGGTCACGCCGTCCGAGGCCAGAACGCCGGTGAAGAGTCCCAAATGCGCCGCCACGCGTTCGGCCAGCGGCCCATCCGCGCCGGTGGTCAGATATATCTGTCTGCCTTCGCGGCGCTCGGCTTCGAGGTAGCGAACCAGTTCGGTGTTGTAGGGCAGGTGGGTGGCGTCGAGCGGGGCGCGGCGGCCCACCTCAGCCTTCAGGCGGGCGCGTCCCCCGGTCAGCCACAGGGGCGGCTGCCAGAACCGGGCAGGATTGCGGCGCACGAACTGGCAGAGCGCATCGAACAGCGAGTCGGACTTGATCAGTGTGCCGTCCAGATCGACGCACAGCGGACGCGCGAGGTCAGGGGATGAGTTAGGATTGTCGATCTGACTCAAACGAATTCTCCGGGAGGGTCTTGCTCCAAAACGCGGCCGATCTTTGCCGTGGGGCGCCGGTGGTGAAGCCCGTGCTCTTGAAAAAACACCCCGGCGGAAAATGCTGTTCGGTTCTACGCCGGTTCGCTGAGCAACACCGAATACGATACAAGGTACTGTTGCTTAACGAATCCGGGGCGAAGAAGCTGACAATGAAGACGATGAGCTCAACGCACACTGTATCAAAGTTATATTACCGTTTGTGCTGTTGCGTGCTGTTCTTTGTTGCCGCAGCGGCTTCGTTCAACGGCTACTACGACAAGTGGCACTTTCGCGAGGCCGGCACCACCGCATCCATGCCGGGCGCCAGTTTCGATGCCATGGCGGAGGGCACGGCCAGGCGTCCGTTTGTTTACCGGCAGATGCTTCCGATGGTGGCAACCTGGATCGCTGTGCGGGTTCCGGAGCAGGCCCAGGACCGGTTGTACGCAACCCGGTTGTACAGCGGGAGGCTGTTTCGCGATGACCTTATCGATTCGCCCATGGCGCGAGACCGGACGTGGTTCCTGCGCTATTGGATCGTTTATGCGATGGCCTTTCTGTTCGCATGGATCGCAGTTTTCGCAATGTACCTGGCGGGCAAGGCCACGGGATATCCTCCTGCGGCGGCGGCCCTGGCTGCCATCGCGATGATCCTGCTGATTCCCTATTTTCTCACCAGGGGCGGGTTTTTCTTCGATTACCCGGAACTGGCGTTTTTGGCGCTTGGGGTGTGGATGGCGCTCAAGTTCGACTGGTGGTGGATCATTCCCGTTGCGGCGTTGGCCGCCTGGAACAAGGAGTCCTTTCTGCTCTTCATTCCGGCCCTTTACCCACTGCTGCGTCAGCGCAGCTCCAGAGCCAGCGCCCTGGCCGGGACGGCCGTTCTTGGTTCGACCTGCGCCGTGGTCTATTTCCTGCTCCGGTTGCGGTTTCAGCACAATCTTGGAGGTCCCGTTGAAATCCACCTCATGGACCAGGTTCAATACCTGCTGCATCCGCTCAATATTCTCCTGGGAGAAAGGACCTATGGGGTGATCGTGCTTCAGGGCTTCAATCCGCTGGTTGTGACCTTGATCGTTTGGACGGCGTGGCGCGGGTGGCATTCCCTGCCGGGGGCAATGCAACGCCACGCGCAGATTGCAGCCTTCATCAATTTTCCCTTGTATCTTGTGTGCTGCGTGCCGGGCGAACTGCGCGACCTCAGCCTTCTTTATGTCACGCTCCTGCTCCTGATGGCGGCCAACCTGACCGAATGGATCGGCGGGCAAGCAAAAGCCGCAAGCCGGGAGCCGGCGTAAGCGGCCTCTCAAGCGGGATGCGCCGGCCAGGTCTCTGACCGCGTGAATTTGTGCTTTGAGGTTTAGGCTATCCCACGCTTGCGCCCGACCACCTCACGAACGAAGACCTGTCCGTGGGTGCCCCGGCAAAGTCGCAAGGATGGGGCACGGAGTTGGTACAAGAACAAGCTGTCAGAGACCGGTGCAGGTCCTTGTCGCAGCCCCTTGCCCTGCGCAACCGCACGTAAACCTGCGGCGAAATGCAGCGTCAAACCAGATTTGCCGGCGCTTCGCCTGTGGCGCCCCAGCGCGACCCTGGTTCGCTTACAATGAACGCGGCCTGTATCCCGACTGGATGCAGTCCACTCCCGATTTCAAGAAGGCCGCCCTCAGGATGCCGCATGGTGGAGGAAACCTTTCCTGAAACTCAAGCGTCCGTAGAAACGAACGCGCGCGGTTTGTTTTTTGCCGCGCTGGTCACACCGACGCCCGCTCGACGGGCATTCACTCACGAGAAAACGAACGGGAATCGACACCATGTCCATTGAAGGCACTCCGGAGTCCCATCTGGCCGCAGCCGGCCTACCGCAACAACAGCCCGCGCACAAGGGTTCCTGGGTTCGCATCGTTGTCTACCTGGTGCTGATCACCGCTCTGGGCCTGGTCGTTTGGCGGATATACCAGAACAAGAAGCAGACCGCGGCCGCGAGTGCCCAGCAGGCGGCGGCGCTGCTGAACCGGCCGGTTCCGGTGCAGGTGACGGCCACCGAGCAGAAGCCGATGCCGGTTTACCTGACCGCCCTGGGCACGGTGACGCCTTATATGAGCGTGACGGTGAAGGCCCGGGTGAGCGGCGAACTGGAGCCGGTGAAGTTTACCGAGGGCCAGCAGGTGAGGCAGGGCCAGGTGATCATGGTGATCGACCCCAGGCCCTACAAGGCGGCTCTGGATCAGGCCAAGGGCACGCTGGCCCACGACGAAGCGCTGCTCAAGGACGCCCAGGCGGAGTTCAGGCGCTACACGGCGCTATACGCGGTGGGAGTTGTCTCGAAGGAGACGCTGGACGCCGATGAGGCCACTCAGGGCCAGTACCAGGGCGCCATCGCGGCGGACAAGGCGGCGATCGAAACCGCCCAGTTGCAGCTTGAATGGTGCTCCATCCATTCGCCCATCAACGGCCGCATCGGACTGCGGCTGGTGGACCCCGGCAACGTGATCACGGCCAACACCACCAACCTGGTGATCATCAATCAGTTCGAGCCCATCGCCGTTTACTTCACCCTGCCCGAAGGCCAGCTTCCGCAGGTGCTGCACAAGCTGGCCACCGACAAGCGTCTGCCTGTGGACGCCTACGACCGGGGCGACGTGCAAAAGCTGGCCGGCGGCTACCTGCTGACCGCCGACAACCAGATCGACACCACCACCGGAACCGACAAGCTGAAAGCGGTCTTCGACAACAAGGACCAGTCGCTGTTTCCCAACCAGTTCGTCAACATTCACCTGGTGCTGGAAGACCGGCCCAACGCGCTGGTGGTGCCGTCGGCGGCTATCCAGACCGGCAACCAGGGCTCATACGTGTGGGTGGTCGATACCGACAACGTCAAGAAGACTTCGACCGCCAGAATGCAGCCGGTGAAGATCGCCTTGGCCGAGGGACAGGTGACCATTCTGGACAGCGGCTTGCAGGGGGGGCGGAACGTGGTGGTGGACGGCGCGGACCGCTTGCGCCCCGGACAGCCTGTGACTGTCAGCGCAGCCCGCCAGCACGGCGCCGGGCAAACGGCCGGGCAGGGTACGCAAGGTGCGACGAGCCAGGGACAGGCCGGCAGCCCGTTCGCGACGCCCACGCAGGGAGCAAATCCCGGCGCCGGCTCGGCTAGCGGCAAGGGGAACGGCAAATCAAACAAGAGGGAGCAGCAGTGAGCCTCAGTCCTTCCCGGCCATTCATCCTGCGCCCGGTAGCAACGTCGCTGCTGATGGCGGCCATTCTGCTGGCCGGCTTTGTGGGCTACCAGCAGTTGCCGGTCTCCGCCCTGCCTGAGGTGGACTACCCCATCATCCAGGTGCTCACGTTCTATCCCGGCGGCGGGCCCGAGGTGATGGCCTCGTCGGTGACCGCGCCGCTGGAGCGGCAGTTTGGCGAGATGCCGGGGCTGAAGCAGATGACCTCGGTCAGCTCGGGCGGCGGCTCGGTGATTACCCTCGAGTTCAACCTCGACGAGAACATCGACGTGGCCGAGCAGGAGGTGCAGGCGGCCATCAACGCGGCCAACAGCTTTTTGCCAACCGACCTGCCCAACCCGCCGATTTACAGCAAGGTCAACCCCGCCGATGCGCCCATCATGACGCTGGCTCTGACCTCCGACTCGCTTCCCCTGGACAAGATCGAAGACGCGGCCGACACCAACCTGGCGCAGAAGATCTCCCAGGTGACCGGCGTGGGCATGGTCTCGATCGCCGGCGGCCAGAAGCCTTCAGTGCGCATTCAGGCCAATCCGGCGCAGCTTGCCGCCTATAACCTGAGCCTGGAAGACCTGCGCACCGCGCTCGCGGCGGCCAACGTGGACCAGGCCAAGGGAACGCTCAACGGCTCGCGCCAGTCCTACACCATCGGCGCCAACGACCAGTTGCTGGCCAGCGGCGATTACAAGCCGGTGATTGTGGCTTATCGCAACGGGGCCGCGGTCCGCGCCTCCGACGTGGCCACCATCGTGGACGCCGCCGAAAATTCGCAGCAGGCCGCGTGGATGGACCGCCAGCCGGCGGTGATCGTCAACATCCAGCGCCAGCCGGGCGCCAACATCATCGCCGTGGTGGACCGCATCCAGAAGCTGCTGCCGCAGTTGCAGACCAGCCTGCCGGCCTCAGTGCAGGTGAAGGTGCTCACCGACCGCACCATCACCATTCGCGCCTCAGTGAAGGACGTGGAATATGAGCTGATGCTCACCGTCGCCCTGGTGGTGATGGTCATCTTCCTCTTCCTGCGCAACCTGGCGGCCACCATCATTCCCTCGGTCGCCGTACCGCTCTCCATCGTGGGCACATTCGGCGTGATGTACCTGCTGGGCTACTCGCTCAACAACCTCACGCTGATGGCGCTGACCATCTCGACTGGCTTCGTCGTCGACGACGCCATCGTGATGATCGAGAACATCTCCCGCTTCATCGAGGAAGGCGACAGCCCGATGCGCGCCGCTCTCAAGGGCAGCGAGCAGATCGGGTTCACCATCATTTCGCTGACCGTCTCGCTGATCGCGGTGCTGATTCCGCTACTCTTCATGGGCGACGTGGTGGGGCGGCTGTTCCGCGAGTTCGCCGTGACGCTGGCGGTTACGATTCTGGTTTCCGCGGTTGTCTCGCTGACCCTGACGCCCATGATGTGCTCGCGCATTCTGAAGCAGAAGGGCGCCGAACAGACTGCTTTTTATCATTGGTCGGAGAAGATCTTCAATTCCGTCATCGCCTTCTATGGGCGAACTCTGCAGGTGGTTCTGCGCTACCGCTTCATCACGCTGATGGTGACCATCGCCACGCTGGTGGGCACGCTGCTGCTGTATGTAGTGGTGCCCAAGGGCTTCTTTCCGGTACAGGACACGGGCGTGATCCTGGGCATCAGCGAAGCTCCGCAGACGGTGAGCTTCCCCAGCATGGCCGAGCGCCAGCAGAAGCTCGTAGACATTCTGCTGCAAGACCCGGCTGTGGATAACATCTCCTCGTTCATCGGCGTGGACGGAACCAACACCACGCTCAACTCGGGCCGCATCCAGATCAACCTGAAGCCGCTCGACCAGCGCAAGATTTCGGCAACCGATGTGATCCGCCGATTGCAGCCCAAGATGGAGGGCGTTGAAGGCATTCAGCTCTTCCTGCAACCGCTCCAGGACCTCACGGTAGAAGATCGCGTGAGCCGTACCCAGTTCCAGTACTCGCTGGAAGATCCCGACCAGGTGGAGTTGGCCAAGTACACCCGCCTGATGGTGACCGAACTGGCCAAGGAGAAGGTGGTCACCGACGTAGCCAGCGACCTGCAGGACCAGGGATTGGGCGCAAAACTGGTGATCGACCGCGACACCGCGGCCCGGCTGGGCATCGCCATGTCTGACGTGGACAACACGCTCTACGACGCCTTCGGCCAGCGCCAGGTTTCCACCATCTTTACCCAGCTCAACCAGTATCACGTGGTGATGGAGGTCGGACAGAACTTCCAGACCGATCCCTCGACGCTGGATAACCTCTACGTCAAGTCCGGCAACGGCACCCAGGTTCCGCTCAGCATGGTGGCCCATTGGGAGCAGTCGCGCGCGCAACTGGCCATCGGCCACCAGGGGCAGTTCCCGTCCACCGTGGTCAGCTTCAACCTGGCGCCGGGCAAGGCCCTGGGCGACGCTGTCATCGCCGTGCATAACGTGGAGCAGCGCATCAACATGCCGCAGTCGATCAACGCCAGCTTCCAGGGCACCGCCGCGGCATTTCAGACCTCGCTTTCCAACGAGCCGATCCTGATTCTGGCCGCCCTGATCACCGTCTACATCGTGCTGGGCGTGCTCTACGAGAGCTATATTCACCCCATCACCATCATCTCCACGCTACCTTCAGCCGGCGTGGGCGCCATTCTTGCGCTGATGATTACGGGCACCGAGTTCAGCGTGATCGCGCTGATCGGCATCATTCTGCTGATCGGCATCGTGAAGAAGAATGCCATCATGATGATCGACTTTGCCTTGCAGGCCGAGCGCGAGGAGGGCAAGCCGGCGGAAGAAGCCATCTTCCAGGCCTGCCTGCTGCGCTTCAGGCCGATCATGATGACCACCATGGCCGCTCTGCTGGGCGGTTTGCCGCTGGCCCTGGGCGGCGGCGTGGGCGCCGAGCTGCGCAGGCCGCTGGGCATCACCATCGTGGGCGGATTGCTGCTGTCGCAGCTGCTGACGCTTTACACCACGCCGGTGATCTATCTCTACTTCGACAAGCTTTCGATGCGGTTGCGGCCGCACGTGGCGCCGCCCGCCCTCGACGAAGAACCGGTCACCGCGGATTGAGAAAAGCAGCTTTCAGCCTCTAGCTTCTAGCCTCTAGCTTTTGGCTTTTGGTGAGCAGGCAGCAAAACGGTACTGAAGATTCGGAACCACGGTCAGGTGGGAAGGCCTGATGAACACGGGCTTTTAGCTAGCAGCTAGAAGCTAGGAGCTAGAGGCTAAAAAAAGATGCATCTTTCGGCACTCTTCATTCGACGCCCGGTGGCCACATCGCTGCTCAGCCTGGCGCTGCTGCTGGCCGGGTCGGTGGCCTACTCGGTTCTGCCCGTGGCCTCGCTGCCCGATGTCGATTTTCCGGTGATCGGCGCCAGCGCCGGCCTGCCCGGAGCCAGCCCCGAGACCATGGCGTCGTCGGTCGCCACCCCGCTGGAGCGCCAGTTCGGACGCATCGCCGGCGTCAACCAGATGACCTCGTCCAGTTCGCTGGGCTCGGCCTCGGTCACCCTGCAATTCGACATCAATCGCAACATCGACGCCGCTGCCCGCGACGTTCAGGCAGCGATCAACGCGGCCCGCAGCCAGTTGCCCTCGTACCTGCCGCAGAATCCAAACTACCGCAAAGCCAACCCGGCCGAAGCGCCGATCCTGATTCTCACGCTGACCTCGGACGTGGTGCCCAAGCCGCAGATCTACGACATGGCTGACTCCATCCTGTCGCAGAAGATCTCTCAAATCCAGGGCGTGGGGCAGGTGTTTGTGGGCGGCAGCTCCAGTCCGGCGGTGCGCGTGGAATTGAACCCCATGCAGTTGGGCAACAACGGCATCGGCCTGGAGGCGGTGCGCACGGCCCTGGCCAACGCCAACGCCAACCGGCCCAAGGGCGCCTTTCAGGACGCGGACCATCGCTGGCTGATCAATGACAACGACCAGATCTTCAAGGCCAGCGATTACGCCCCGATCATCGCCGGCTATAACCAGCAGACCGGCGCGCCGGTGCGCATCTCCGACCTGGGCACGGTCGCGGACGGCGTGGCCGACATCCATACCGCCGGCGTGAGCGGCATCAACCCAATCAAGGGCCCGTCTGGCCAACTGAAAAGCGCCATCCTGGTGGTCATCTTCAAGATCCCCGGCGCCAACGTAATCTCCACCGTGGACGCCGTGATGGCCGAGATGCCGAGGCTGCAAGCCTCCATCCCGCCCACGATCAAGATCGACGTGGCCGTGGACCGGACGACCACGATTCGATCGAGTGTGCGCGACGTGGAACTCTCACTCATGATCAGCGTGGCGCTGGTGGTGCTGGTGGTGTTCCTGTTCCTGCGCGAGGTGTGGGCCACCATCATTCCATCGATCGCCGTGCCGCTCTCGCTGGTGGGCACGTTTGGCGTGATGTACCTGGTGGGCTACACCATCGACAACCTTTCGCTGATGGCGCTCACCATCGCCACGGGCTTTGTGGTGGACGACGCCATCGTGGTGATCGAGAACATCACCCGCTATCTCGAAATGGGCATGACGCCGTTCGATGCGGCCATGAAGGGGTCAAAGGAGATCGGCTTCACGGTGCTGTCGATGAGCACCTCGCTGATCGCGGTCTTCATTCCCATCCTGTTGGTGGGCGGCATCGTGGGCAAGCTCTTCCGCGAGTTCGCGGTCACGCTTTCGGTGGCCATCGCGGTATCGCTGCTGGTGTCGCTGACAACAACGCCCATGCTCTGCGCCCAGTTCCTCAAGTCGCGCGATGAGGCTCGCCACGGCCATTTCTATCGCGCCAGCGAACACGTCTTCAATTGGATGCACAACGAATACGCCACCGGCTTGCGCTGGGTGCTGCGCCACCAATGGCTGATCCTGGGCGTGGCCATCGGCACCGCGGCCCTGAACATCTACCTCTACATCATTGTGCCCAAGGGCTTCTTCCCGCAGCAGGATACCGGGAGGCTGGGCGGCCAGACAATGGCCGCGCAGGACATCAGCTTTCCCGCCATGCGCGACAAACAGCGCGAACTGGCGCAGATGGTGCTCGACGATCCGGCTGTCGCCTCGGTGACTGCCTTCGCGGGCGGCGGCGGACCGGGCGGCGGCAGCTTCAATATCGGCCGCATGTTCATCGCCCTCAAGCCGCTCAGCGACCGGCCGGGCCGCGTCTCTGCCGACCAAGTGGTGGGCCGCTTGCGCAGGAAGCTGACCGGCGTACCGGGCGCCATCCTCTATCTCCAGGCCCAGCAGGATATTCAGATCGGCGGGCGCGGCAGCGCCGCGCAATACCAGTACACGCTCTCTGACGAAAACCTGAACGAGTTGAATGCGTGGGCGCCGCAGTTCGAGGCGCGCGCGCGACAGATGCCGGAGCTGCGCGACGTCTCCACCGACCAGCAGAACCGGGGCCTCGCCGCCAACCTGGTGATCGACCGCGATACGGCTTCACGGCTGGGCATCACCGCCAGCTCTCTCGACAGCGTGCTCTACGACGCCTTCGGCCAGCGCGAAGTTTCCACCATGTACACGGCACTGAACCAGTACTTCGTGGTGATGGAGGTCGATCCCAAGTACCAGCTCAGCCCCGACTCGCTCAACGGCATCTACGTCAAGGCCAGCAACGTCGTCGGCGCCACAACCGCCATGCCGGCCACCGTGACGCCCGCCATCGCGGCCACCGGGATTGCCGCAGCCCCGCCTGGAGCCGCAATTCCCGCCCTGCCGATGACCCTGACCGAGGTGACGATTCCCACGGCGACGACCACCGCTTCTACCACGACGATCAGCCGGCCGCCAACCAACACCACCGTTGCACCGCTCACCACGCCTGTCCCTTCGACCATCTCCGCACGCGCTTCCACCGCCATCGTCTCCGCAGTCAGTTCACCCACGGCTGCAAGCGGGGGTGGGACTGCCACTTCCGCGGCCGCCGCTGCATCTCCATCCACGGGCGGCGCCATGGTGCCGCTGTCGGCAATCGCAAAATATGACCAGCAGCGGACCTCGCTACAGGTGAACCACCAGGGCCAGTATCCGGCAGTCACACTCACCTTTAACCTGGCGCCCAATGTGTCCCTGGGCCAGGCGGTCATCGCGCTCGAAAAAGCGGAGCGCGACATGGGCATGCCCTCGGCCATCCACCCCACCTTCCAGGGAACCGCGCAGGCATTCCAGGACTCGCTCAAGAACGAGCCCTATCTCATCCTGGCCGCGCTGGTCGCGGTCTACATCGTGCTTGGGATTCTCTACGAGAGCCTGATCCATCCGCTGACCATTCTCTCCACACTGCCGCCGGCCGGCGTGGGCGCCATCCTGGCCTTGCTTTTGACCGGAACCGACCTGAGCATCATTGCGCTGATCGGCATCATCCTGCTGATAGGCATCGTGAAAAAGAACGCCATCATGATGATCGACTTTGCCCTGCAGGCGGAGCGCGACCAGGGATTGCCGCCGGTCGAGGCCATTTATCAGGCGTGTTTGCTGCGCTTCCGGCCCATCATGATGACCACCATGGCGGCTCTCTTCGGCGGATTGCCGCTGGCCATCGGCATGGGCGTGGGTTCGGAGCTGCGCAAGCCGCTGGGCATCACCATTGTCGGCGGCCTGATCGTGTCACAGATGCTGACGCTGTTTACGACGCCGGTGGTTTATCTCTTCTTCGACCGCCTGCAATGGCGGGTGATGAAGCTGCGCAAGATCGGCGCGGAACTGGAAGAAGTGCCTGGAGATTGAGAAGCAGCAGCTAGCTTCTAGCCTCTAGCTGCCAGCTCGGGAACTGTGCGCAGGGGCGCGGTCACTTCCAGCGGAGTTAAAAAACGGCGCAACAGATTGGTACGGATCCCCAGGGGTTAAAACCCGTCGTCTTATGGCGACTTTCGGCACGGCTGAAGCCGTGCCCTGATACAAAGCGGCCGGGTTCCGGCTGTTTCGGCATCGCTTCTTATGGGGTCTGCCTGAATCACTTCTTATCGGGTCTATCTGAATCAAATGGGCAGCCCGTTCGGTCTATTTCCGCACGATAACTACTATTTTTAACCTTGTGGGCGATTCTCTTTGCGGTTCGGTTCGTTCCATCCTTCGAGCGATCTACGCTCGAAGGATGAAATACCGGAGCTAGAAGCTAGAGGCTAGGAGCTGGGAGCTGCCTTTTTCAGTCCGCGAAGGCTTCTTCCCGCACCTTGGCTGCCTCGATCAGTTTCACCGGGTAGTAGGCGTTGCGGGTGTACTGCTTCACCATGCGGTTGGTGTTGAAGTAGGAGCCGTTGAAGGCCAGGGTGTTGCGCATCAGGCGCGCCCACTTCTCAGGCGCCGCAAGGTAGAGCGGAACCACGGCGGTCTCCAGTTTTTGATAGAGCGAGGCAGCCTCTTCGGCATCGTTGGCGCCGTCTTCGATGGCCCAGCCGGTGAAACCCTCGATGCAGCCCTCGATCCACCAGCCGTCCAGGATCGACAGGCTGGGGACGCCGTTCAACGCGGCCTTCATGCCGCTGGTGCCCGAGGCCTCGTAGGGCCGGCGCGGCGTATTCACCCACACATCCACGCCCGCGGTGATCAATGCGCCCAGGTCCCAGGCGTAGTTTTCGAGATAAACGATGCGCAGCATATCGTTCGAGAGCTTGACAGCCTCTTCGACGACCTGCTGAATGAGGGCCTTGCCGGGCAAGTCCTGCGGATGGGCCTTGCCGGCATAGAGAATCTGCAAGCCGCCGGCCGCGGTGGCGATATCCGCCAGCCGTTTGGGATCGGTGAACAGCAGGGTGGCGCGCTTGTAGGTGGCGGCGCGGCGCGCGAAGCCCAGCGTGAGCACCTTGGGGTTCAGCACCAGGCCGGTGCGCGTGGCCACTTCGGTCAGCAACGCCTCCTTGGCGCGCGCGTGGGCTGCGAGGATCTCCTTCTCCGGCAGGTCGATGGCGTTGCGCAGATAAAGATTGTCGCGCCGCCATGCGGGAATGTGCTCATCCAGCATCTGCTGCATCGGCTCGGAGACCCAGGTGGGCGCATGGACGCCGTTGGTGATCGAGTCGATGGCAAACTCCGGGAACATCTCACGCGAAACCTTGCCGTGCTGCATGGCAACACCGTTCGCATAACGCGAGAAGCGCAGCGCCAGCAGCGTCATGTTCAGCATCCCATCGCGAAAGCAGCCCTGCTTTTCAAGCCGAGCGGTGCGGTCGCCGCCCAGGATGCGGATGGTCTGCTCGGTGGAGAAGCGGTCGTGGCCGGCCGGGACCGGGGTATGGGTGGTGAAGACACACCGCCTGCGCACCTGCTCAATGTCGCTCTCGGTGGCCGCGCCCAGTGGCCCACCGCCCAACTGACTCTCAAGCAGCGCCAGCGTCAGCAGCGCCGCGTGGCCTTCGTTCATGTGGTAGACATTGATGCGGTGGCCCAGCGCCTTGGCCATGCGCACACCGCCCATGCCGAGCACAATCTCCTGCTGCAGCCGGTAGTTGGTGTCGCCGCCATACAGGTGATCGGTGAGGCCGCGATCCCAGCCCGAGTTTCCATCCAGATCGGTGTCCAGCAGGTAGATGGGCACCACGTGCCCGTAGCGGCCAACCAGGTCATAGCGCCAACAGCGCACCGTCACCGTGCGGTCTTCCACTGAAACCGTAACCCGCGCCGGCTCCTCGGTGCAAAAGTCCGACGGGTTCCACGGCTGCACATCTTCGCTTTGCACGCCGTTCTGGTCAAGGTGCTGCTGGAAATAGCCCTTGCGGTGCACAAGCGTGAAGGCTACCAGGGGAACGCCGAGGTCGGCAGCGGAGCGCAGGGTGTCTCCGGCAAGAACGCCCAGGCCGCCCGAGTAGGTGGGCATGCTGGGGTTGATCGCGATCTCCATCGAGAAGTAAGCGACGATGCCTGAACTGGGAAAGGTTTCGTAGGAAAACGGCTTGGAAGATGTAGGTTGCATGGTCTTCATGTCTCCACGACGCTCCCTACCTGAGAAGCGACGCACTGGGAATCGAGAATCCGGTGCGACCGATCGGGCATATCGTATCCCACCCGGTCGTAATCAGGACAAACTGTCACCGATTTTAACAGGAATGCGTATTCTGGCCCCCGAGTTGCCCGCCTCTTTGGGGTGCACGAAAGACACACCGCAAGTTACCGCAGTTGCAAGGAAAAGGTTTCCACCGCGCGCACAAAAAAACGGGGCGGATCCTCCGTTGTGGAAAATCCGCCCCGTTTTGGTTTTGTGATGCTGCTTGTCCTACTCCAACCGGCGGGCGCCGCCTGAGGCGTGGCAAATGTGAATCTGGGGCACAATGCCGGTTTTGCTGGCGTAGCGTGCGCCCAGCGCCTCAGCAAACGCAGTGGCATGGCTGCGCTCGACGAGATTGATGGTGCAGCCGCCAAAGCCTCCGCCCGTGAGCCGCGCGCCGATCAGGCCGGGTAAATCCTGCGCCAGGGCCACCATGGTGTCGGCCTCCTCGCAACTGCCCTCGAAGTCCTCGCTGTAGCTGCGGTGCGCCTCGGCCATCAGGCGGCCCACTTCAGCCAAGTCGCCCTTTTCCAGCGCTTTTTCAGCAGCCACGGTGCGCAGGTTTTCGCTGATCACGTGACGGGCGCGGAGGAGCGATTTGGGCGCCATTTCGTGGCCCCACTTTTCCAGATCCTCAAGCGTTGCGTCGCGCAGAAAGGGCACTCCGCCGCGGTGGCCGTTGATGATGGCGCAGGCCGCCTCGGACTCGGCGCGGCGCGTAGCGTAGTCGCCCCCGGCAATCGAGTGCTTGACCATGGTGTTGGCAATGACCAGCGCCACATCGGGCGGGATGGGCGCCAGTTTGAAGCTCAAATCGCGGCAATCGAGCAGCAGTGCGTGGTTCTCCTTGCCGTTGGCGGAGATGAACTGGTCCATGATGCCGCAGTTGGCGCCCACAAACTCGTTCTCCACCCGCTGGCACAGACGGGCCAGCACCGGGCCTGGGTAGGCGACCCCGATGAGCGAGGTCACGGCCAGCATGGTGGCTACTTCGAGGGCGGCCGAGCTGGAAAGCCCGGACCCCAGGGGTACGTCGCCCCACAGGCTCAAGCTGAAGCCGGGAATCGTGTGGCCCTCGCCGGCGAGGATGGCGACCACGCCCAGCGGGTAGTCAGTCCAGTGCTGGCCGGCTTTGGTGGGCATGGCCGAAGCGTCGAAGGTCCGCTCCTGGGTGTAGTTCTCGGAGTAGATGACGATTTTGCCGTCCGTGCGCGGCGAAATGCCGGCCAGGGTGGCGAAGTCGATGGCCGCGGGCATGACAAAGCCCTCGGCATAATCGGTGTGCTCGCCGATCAGGTTGACGCGGCCCGGCGCGACAAAAATAGCGGGCTCCGCATGGAAGCGGGCAAGGTGAAGAGAGCGAAAAGCGGCAGGATCATGCATGGGAGGTCACACCTTTAATGGGTTCAAAGTCAACAGTCATTGGCCAGGAGAAGCTCTCTCCAGGCGCCAGAACACGGGACCACGGACCGGTGATCGCCAGGGAGTCGACGGGCGCGGTCGAGGGCTCCGGGGCAACGGCGGTTTGTTTCGAGCCCGGCCGGTCCGGCCAGCCCCCGTGGCAAATCCAGAGGCCCAGGTAGGGCGTGGCCGCTGGGTCAAAGCCGATCTTGATGCGAACGCCCGCCTTGGGCCGCTCCAACAGGCACCAATTTTGCGCCGCGGTCAGCGGGCCAGCAAACAGCTTGTCCCCGATGCCCGACTCCGGCGGCTGCGCCACGCTCAGGTCGGTCTTGCCACCGTCCACCAGCGTGGCAATGGGCCAGGCAACACGGTCACCGCCCTTGCCCAGCCGTCCACCGCCAGAACCCTCCAGGCGGAATTCGTGAATGGAGTCCGGCAGGGTGACGGTGTCTCCCGCTTCGGCCGTGAACAAGGGATGCGCCGACCAGGACCAGGGGGACGGGTGACTGCCGGTGTTGGTCACTGTGTAAGCGAGGCTCAACCGCCAGCCTTTTTCCGTCTCAACCAGCGTTACATTCCGGTCGAGAGCCAGTGGCAGCGAGAAGCACTCTGCGTGGAAGCTGGCGGAGTTCGCAGTTTTTGCCTTGGTCTGCCAGACCTCGCGCCACAGGTCTCCGTGATCGGGAACCGCGACCGGACCGGCGGCCGTCTCCACCTTGCAATCGGCAACCGACGGCAGGCACTCGTCCCAGCCGCTGGCGTCGGCCGCGTCAAAGGACATGGTCCGGGTGCGCGGAGCGCGGGGCGCCAGGGGAGCCTGCAACAGCTCGTGATCGTTCACAAGGATGGACGCGATTTTGCCGCCCAGTTGCGGGAGGATGGTCACAGAGCAACTTCCCGCACGAATGAGAACGTTTTCTTTTTCAGAGATACCCGTAATTTCTTGTGCCATCCAATCCCCCTTCAACCCGCGCAAGCCGCGGTCAATCGTTCCCAAATGCTGTCGAGCCACGTCTCATGCTCGGGCTTCATCAATACGGAACGCAGGCAGGTGACCAGCCCCGTTTCCGTATCGCCGGCTGCGGAACTCTTTTGTTCCAGCCCGTACGGCTCAAACCAGGATAGCGGCAATTGTACAAGAGCCAGATGCAAATCCCGTGTGGCGCAGGCCACAAAAATTTCCTGCGCCCTTGCGGATGCCTCTTGCGGCCTCGCCGCGTTCATTTTCCAGACCACAATATCAAGTTCTGGCGGCCCTGCCACGAGGGGCTGAAAGCGCCCGGCCTGATCCTGCCGCAAGCGCCGGTCCAGTTCGAGGGCGGCGGTCCGGCCTTTTGCCAGCCCGCGGGCAAACTCGCCTCCGGGCGCCAGCGGCAAAAGCTGCTGCGTGGCCCACAAGGCCGTCGCCGCGGCGCCTGCGCGCGAACACTCCAGGCTGATCTCGCCCAGGTGCAACTGCTTTGAAGTGAAGTAGGTGTATGGCGAGTCGTGCTTGTAGAACCGCCCCACAGCCGGGTCCTGAAAGAGCACGCATCCGCAGCCGAAGGGCTGCAGCCCGTGCTTGTGAGGATCGATCACAATCGAGTCGGCCTGGCCCATGGCCGCATACGCGCGACGTGCCGGCTCATCCAGGGATTCCGGAATCAGACGGAAATAGCCGCCGTAGGCCGCGTCCACGTGCACGCGGAAGCCGTACCGCTGGCGCAGCGCAAGAATCTCGTCCAGCGGATCGACTGCGGCGATGGCCGTTGTTCCCATGGTTACCACCACCGTGCCCACATCGCCTTTGCGCAGTTCGGCTTCCAGCGCCTCCAGGCTCATCCGCCCGCGATTGTCGGTTGCGATTTCAGCATAGTCCAGCTTGAGAACAGCCGAGATGCGCCGGTGGGTATAGTGCGCTTGCGCCGACCCGACGATGCGCTTGGAGGGAGCCATGTGGCCGGCGACCCACAGCGCCTCAAGATTGGCGAAGGTGCCGCCGGAGGTGAGGTGGCCCAGGAACTCCTTCCAGCCAAACATGCCGGCGATCTCGCGGACGGCCTCGATCTCCATCTCCGAGCTGGCCCGGCCGCCGTCGCGCGCGTGGTTGTTGGGGTTGATGCTCATGGCCAGCGCATAGGCGGCCCGCGCCACCGGGTGCGGCGGCTTGAGCATCTGCCCGGCATAGAGGGGATGGAAATAGGGATAGTTGTCGGCGAGCCGGTGGGCCGTCGCCCGAAGAACTTTCGCGATCGCCGCCGTGTCGAGGTCTACGGCCGTTTCAAAGGGGGGCAGGGAACTGAACTCCGCTTCAAGCAGCTCCGTAGCGCGAGCCAACAGACCGGGCACAGGATCGTGGAGCATTCGGGGCCTCTTACCGGGTGACAGCCGGAAGTTCCATTATAAAACCCGGTTCCTGAACAGTTTCCGGAACCGGGAATCGGCAGACGGGGCCGAGGCCGAGAAATCCTGCATCCTTATTTGGAGGGGATGTTATACTATGTCCAGCGTTAGAGCCGAACCGGGCGTGAGCAGCACTCGCCCAACCAAGCAAGATTCTGCCAGCGGTCGCTCCGATTCATCCAGCGCAATTCAATCCAGGAAACACAATCAAAATGGAACAAGGCACTGTGAAGTGGTTTAATGACGCGAAGGGCTTCGGCTTCATCTCGCGTCAGAACGGCGAAGATGTATTCGTGCACTACTCTGCGATCAACTCCAGTGGGTTCAAGAGTTTGCAGGAAGGTCAAGCCGTGCAGTTCAACGTGGTGAAGGGGCCCAAGGGATGGCAAGCGGCAGACGTGCAGCCGCTTTAAACCCATAGGCCGGATTCAGGCAGAATCTAGCACATACAAACGAGGGCAGGGAGAGATCCCTGTCCTCGTTTGCTTTTTGGGCCTGATTTCGTGATCGCCTGATTCCCAGGTCTCAGAAGCGAATCCTCACCCCAGCGACGAAGACCTGTCGCTGGGGACCCCGAGACCTGGGGCACCCGGTTTCTGTTCCCTGTTCCCTGTTCCCTAATCCCTATTCCCTGCTTTGTCCACTCGTCCACCCAGTCGTTCACCGTCTTGTACCAGAGGCGGGAGTTCTGTGGCTTGAGGACCCAGTGGCCTTCGTCCGGGAAGTAGAGCATCTTGCTGGGCACCTTGAGCAACTGGAGCGTGTCAAAGAGCTGGAAGCCTTCGCTTACGTCCAGCCGGTAATCGAGCTGGCCGTGGACGACAAGCGTGGGGGTCTTGAAGTTCTTCGCCGACAACATCGGGGACCATTTGCGGAAGGGATTTTCCGAGTCGGGCTTGCCGTAGTAGTCCCAGGGATGGCCCTTGAATTCCCAGGTATTGAACCAGTCCTCTTCGGTCGAGCCGAAGGCTGATTCGGCGTTGAACATGCCGTCGTGCGAGACGATGCACTTGAAGCGGTCGGTGTGGCCCAGGACCCAGTTGGCCATGTAGCCGCCGTAGCTGGCGCCGAGGGCACACTCGCGGTTTTTGTCGATGAACGGGTAATGCTGCTCGGCGTAGTCCAGGCCGGTCATCAGGTCGGTAAAGGGTTTGCCGCCCCAGTCGCCGTTGACGCCATCGACGATGGCCTGCCCGTAGCCGGTCGAGCCGCGGGGATTGATCATGACGACGACGTAGCCGTTGGCGGCAAAGAGTTCGGCGTTCCAGCGATAGCTCCAGGAGTCGCCCCAGGCGCCTTGCGGGCCGCCGTGGATCAAGAATTTGACCGGGTACTTCTTCGCCGGATCGAACGCCGGGGGACGGATAAGGAAGCCTTGCAGTTTGGTCTTGTCGGCGGCGGTGAACCAGAAATTTTCCAGCTTGGGCAGGTCGAGTTGGGCTAACAGGGCGTCGTTGAGGTGGGTCAATTGGGCAATTGCTACTGGACTATTCTTCCCGGAAACGGGAAACTTCCCGGGTTCTCCGGGCACTTCCATCGCAATGTGTTGGACATCGCCATTTGGATTCTTCAGGACCGCTACAACCTCTCCCGGTTGCGCCACAGTAACTTTTGTTGCCAGAATCGACTTTCCGTCTGCCAGCGGATGCAGGTCGCTGAACTCGCCCGCGTAGTAAGTCAGCCGGGCGAGTTTGCCGTCGAGTGAGGTGGCGAATACGGGCACAGCACCCTCATTTCCGGCGGCTAGGTAAATTGTCTGCGAATCCGGTGCCCAGGCAAATTCATCCACCCAGTTGTCGAACTTCGGCAGCAAATCCTTGGCCGTCCTGGCCGCGCGGTCATAGAGGAAAAGCCGGAACTTATCGCTTTCGTAGCCCGCGCGTTCCTGCGAGCGCCACGCCAGATATTTCCCATCCGGCGAGTAAGCAGGGTTGAAGTTGCCGCCAGCCGAGGTGGAAACCTTCACCGGCTTCGCCGACGGGTTGGTCAGGTCGAGCGTGAAGATGCTGGCGCTGGTCGAGATGGCCGGCTCGGGATCGAGGTTCTCGGTGAAGGCCAGTTCCTTTGAGTCCGGAGAGATGGCAAAACCACCGCCGCCTTCGAGCGAGAAGGGCGGAACGTCGTGGGGATCGTTGGGCGTGAGGTCGCGCAGCGCGCCGGTCTCGACCGTTGCCAGGAAAAGATGGCTGCGCTTGTCGCCGGTGAAGTGGTTCCAGTGTCGATAGAGCAGGTGGGTGAAGATCTGCGCCTTGACCTTGCTGTCGGCAGCGGCCTTGTCGCGGTCGGCGTTACATTTATCGCCGACCCCGCCGTCCGCGGGACCGATCGCCGGGCAGTCGGGATAAACAGATGAGGTGAAAACCACGGAGTGCCCGTCGGGCGACCAGAGGGCGTTGTCGGCCTCGGTTGAAATCGCCGTGAGTTTCTTGGGATTGCTGGTTGCGCCGGAGGACGGGTCGAAGTCCGCGAGCCAGACCTGTTGGCCTCCCTCGCGCCCGCTGAGGAAGAGAATCCGCTTGCTGTCGGGAGCGAACTGTATGCCGCTGTCGCCGGGCTTGGCCACAGCCAGCGGCTGCGGATCGCCGCCGGCAATGGGCTGCAGCCAGAGCGTCGCGGTGCGGGTGTTCTTTTCGAGATCGACGTCCGTGACGGAGTAGGCCAGCCATTTGCCGTCCGGCGAGACGGCGGTTTCGCCCAGGCGGCGCATCTTCATCATGTCCTCGAAGGTCATGGGGCGCTTGGGCTGCGGGGTTTGTGCCGGGCTGAATGGGGCCGAGCTGAACGGAACCAGGGCGGACGCTACTGCGAGAGAGAGAGCGAGCATACTTTTGCGCATGGATTTCCTGCCTGCGCGCAAGGATGGAGGTCTTGCGCACGAAGGAAAAGTTTACACCGGCGGCGGATACTGCTTTCGAAGTGGGAACGTGGGGTGGTTTCGAGTTGGGTGCATGTTGTCCCACCTTTGCGCCCAAAGACGGCGCAAAGATGGGGCACGGGGAGGGGTAGGAAACGAAGAGGCAAAACGCTGGTGCACGCCGACTCAGGAAAGAGGCGGGCTAGCGAATGCGGAAGCTGTAGGCGATGCCAAAGGAGACGATGGGGTAGGTTTTCAAGGGGTCCAGATCGTTCTTCCACTTGGCAATCTGGGCGGCGAGGTTCGATCGCACCTGAATCGCAATCGGGTCGGTGGTGCTGGCAAGGTTAGTGCAATAGAGCTGCGACGCATCGGTGCAGGCTGAGCCGGTGAGGTTCACGTTCATTGAAGGCGATCCGATGAGCGCCACGCCCAGTTCGAACGGGAACGAGAAATGCCCGCCCTTGCGGGGAATGATGTCGCCCCAGCCGGTGGTGATGGTGAAAGCCGGCCTTTGCGTGTGCAGGCCCAGGGTTCCGGTGCCCTTCACAGGATTTGCCGTGGAGGAATAGTAGGTGACGTCATCGAGCGTGAAGCTTGTGCCTTCGGAAGCGGCAAACGTTCCGGTGGCCCCGTTCTGGTTGTAGGCGAGCACGCCCGGGCTCAGTCGAAATCCGTGGTTTGGAAAGGGATAGAAGTCGAGCGAGGCGCCGGCCGAAGCCAGGTTCAGCTTGGCGTCGATGTTGAAGCCGCTCTCAGAGATGTTGCTGATGTCGTACTGGAATACGTTGCCGATGACGCGCAAATTGATGTGCTTGTTGAGGTTGGTGGCGGCCTGCAGGTTGACGCCAGAGGCGGAGACGCCTGCGCCGAGGGCAATGTGCGAGAGGGGCGGGATGGTGGCGGACCCCTTGGCGGGACCATTCGGTTGAACGGCCGGACCGCCGGAGGTGGGGGCGGCGGCAACCAGGCTGGATGAGAAGGCGGACGACTGGGCGATCAGGGCCGCGGAAGACCCCAGCAGGGCGAGAGATAGGAAGAGAGCGGTAGGTCTCATAAAAGTAGCCTCCATGTTGAGAAGAAGCGAGCCCCCTTGAGGTTCCGGGGTTGCGCACGTTTTTGGGGCGCGGAAGCCTCAAGCAAGGTCTGGCTGAGGAGCCGCATCGCTGTTCTATTCAATGTTTTTCCTTAAACTTACCACGGCAAGCGGGCGTCAGAGGCGGACCGAGATGCGATCCGGCTGAACTTCGCGCAAAGGGACACCACCGGGGTAGACTCCGCGGGACCCTCGCGACCCTGGGTGGAGTCTGTTCCCTTGCCCAAGTCGAATTCTGCACTACATTGCACAGCATCGGCAAAAAAAGGCGCAGGGAGATGGCTTAAGCTGGGCGGATGGGCAAACAGGATCGGGACGCGGAAAAGATCGCCGAAGTGCGGAAGCAGTTACTCGATTGGTATGCGGTCAACCGACGCGACCTGCCCTGGCGGCGAAGCCGGGACCCCTATGCCATCTGGGTTTCGGAGATCATGCTGCAACAAACCCGCGTAGCGGTGGTGGTGGAGCGCTACCAGGTCTTCATGCAGCGATTTCCCACGCTGGTTTCGCTGGCCCTGGCGCCGGAGGAAGAAGTGCTCGCCTTGTGGAGCGGGCTGGGCTACTATCGGCGGGCGCGGATGCTGCACAAGGCGGCGCAGTTTGCGGCCGACCACTACCAGGGCAACCTGCCGCAGACGGCGGAGGAGCTGCGAACGCTGCCGGGCATCGGGACGTATACGGCCGCGGCCATCGCCAGCATCGCCCACGGAGAACGGGTTGCGGTGGTGGACGGCAACGTGGAGCGGGTGCTGTGCCGGATGGAGGGCTGGGACGCCGCCGGGGGCAAGGGTAGCGGCGCCGCGCGGCGCAAGATCGAAGAGCTGGCCGGGCAGCTTGTGTGCGCCGAGCGGCCGGGCGACTCGAACCAGGCGCTGATGGAGCTGGGCGCGACCGTTTGCCTGCCGCGCAATCCACAGTGCCTGATGTGCCCGGTGGCAGCTACTTGCAAAACCAAGGGGGAGCACAAAACCGCGCCGCGGCGACGGATGTTGAGCCGCGAGGTGGCCCATGCGCTCTGTGTCCGCTCAGGCCGGCTCGCAGGCCAGGCCAACCGGGAAGTGCTGCTGGAGCAGCGTGCGCCGTCCTTGTCCGTGATGCAGGGAATGTGGGAACTACCCACGCTGAAGGACGCGGACGTTCCCGAGGACCAGCTCCGCATGGCCGTTCGCCACGCCATCATGCAGGTGAACTATTACGTGCGCATCCGCACGGTTTTCGAGGACGACGTGGACGGGATGACTGTTCCTGGCGGCCAGCGGCGCTGGGTTCCGCTGGGCGAGGCGGCCGGAATGGCTCTCACCGGCCTGGCCCGCAAGGTGCTCACCCGTGCACGGCTGCTGCCCGCTCCGGCACTCGACGCCATTGCCCCGGAAGCCAAGGGGACGTAATCTGAAGATCGATTGCAATGCGCTGATTCACGCGTCCGATTCGGCTGTTTCACAAATCAAATTCCGCTGTTTCCAGCTTCCAGGAGAGTCCATGCATCGCAGGTTCGTTTTTGCCGCCTTGGCCGCAGGAATTGTGGCCGTTCCCCACGTTCGCGCCCAACAGCCGGCCGCTCCGGTTCCGGAGATTGCCGGCCTGCCGGCGGGCGCGCGTTTGGCCGCTGCATCCATTGACCCTGAGAAGATTCGTGCCCATGTGCGCTTTCTCTCGCTCGATCTGCTGGAGGGCCGCGGTCCGGGCAAGCGCGGAGCCGAACTGGCCGCCGAGTATATTGCCACACAGTTTGCCCTGAACGGCCTGGAACCCGCAGGCGACAACGGCACTTATTTCCAGCGCGTTCCGCTGGTGGCCGTCCACACGGTCGAGGACAAGACGAAGTTTGCCTTTGTACCGGCCGGCGGGCAGCCGATCGACCTGGCCTACGGCACCGAGATCGTCTCAAAGGACCAGACCGGGCAGGCGACGGCGGACCTGGACGCGCCCATTGTATTTGTGGGCTACGGGATTCACGCACCGGAGTACCACTGGGACGACTACGCCGGCGTGGACGTGAAGGGCAAGATCGCCCTGATCATCGTGAACGAGCCGCCCTCCAACGACGAAAAGTTTTTCAAAGGCAAGGCGCTCACCTATTACGGCCGCTGGACCTACAAGTACGAAGAAGCGGCGCGGCGGGGAGCGGTGGGTGTGCTCATCATTCACCGGACCGATTTGGCCAGCTACGCCTGGGAAGTGGTGCGCAACTCGCAAGCCATTGAAAAGAGCTACCTGGAGGGAGATCCCGACGCCACGCTGCGGGCCGCGGCCTGGATCCAGCACGATGTGGCCCAGCGGCTGTTTACCCTGGCGGGACTCGGCGACCTGGACCGGGCTATCGATAACGCCGGCAAGCCGGGCGCGTTCCATGCGGTTGAGCTTCCGATCCGTCTCCATGCGCATATCGAGAGCCTCGTTCGCCGCTACGTGAGCACAAACGTGGTGGGCCGCGTGGCCGGCGTCAGCGGGACGAACTCGGGGGACCCCGGCGACAGGTCTTCGTCGCTGGGGTCGAAGAACCAGGCCATCCTCTATAGCGCCCACTACGACCACCTGGGAATCGACCCTGACGCCAAGGGCGACGGCATTTATAACGGAGCGGCCGATAACGGGACGGGCTGCGGCATTCTGCTGGAATTGGCGCGGGCCTTTGCCCAGTCGACCGTGCGGCCGCCGCACGCGATCTATTTTTCCGCCGTTACCGCCGAGGAGCAGGGACTGCTGGGCTCGCAATTCCTGGGCATGCATCCGCCGGTTCCAGCCGCGCAGATTGCGCTGGACCTGAACTACGACATGCTGCTGCCGATCGGGACTCCGCGGTCGGTGAGCCTGGACGGAGCCGAACGCATCGACTTCTGGCCCACGGTCCAGACGGTGGCCAAGGCTTTCGACCTCGCTCTTCTGCCCGATCCGACGCCGGGCGCCGGGCATTACTATCGCTCGGACCATTTTTCGCTGGCCAGGGTGGGTATCCCGGCATTTTCTGTCGACCAGGGAGAGCTGTTCGAGGGCCACGACGAAGCCTGGGGTCACGCTCAGTTTGAGGACTATGTGAAGAACCACTATCACCAGCCTTCCGACGAGTACCGTGCGGACTGGGACTTCCGCGGGAACGCCAAACTGGCGCGCTTTGGCTTTGTGCTGGGATGGCTGGCCAGCGAGCAGCCCAAAACGGTGGAGTGGCTCCCCGGCGACGAGTTCGAGGCGGCGCGAAAGGCCAGTCAACACCGGTAACCCAGGCCAGCAGGCCGCAACGCTCCGGACGCGCAGCCCTCAGTGTGCGAGCCCTCAGTAATAGTCTGCGCAGCTCAGGTAGTAGCCGCACTCGGTGCACACCAGCTTGCAGTGGTGGCCGGTGAGGCGACTGCCGCAGTTGGGGCAAACCTGCAAGTGGTGCTCGGGGGGCCGGGCAGCCGACGGAGGGACAAGCCGGGCCGGATCAGCCGGTGGCGCGTCCGGAGCAGGCGGGCTCTCCGAGGTGAAATCGGGATCGAGGGCACGCGGCCGCCGCGGCAACATGGCTGAGAGATTAGCATAAAAGCGGCGCCGATCCGTTCTGAGGAATCCCGGCAGCCGCCTGAAGCATCAACTCTCTAGCGCCGCGGCTTCCCCAAAGGTCTGGGCCGGCGCGACGGTCACTGTTCGGCAACACCCTGATTCGGCAACACAGTGGAACTCTCGATAGCACTGGTGAATGCACCGGAGCGAATTCCTCGACAAACAGAATTCCAGCAACCCCCAAGGAGGGACAATGGCAAGCAAGGCAAGTGCGGTTTGGACTGGTTCATTGAAGGAAGGCAAGGGCACCATCTCGACGGCAACGGGCGTATTGAGCAACGCAAATTACTCATTCGCTTCGCGGTTTGAGGGCGCTGACTCGGGCACAACCCCGGAAGAACTGATTGCGGCGGCTCACGCCAGTTGCTTTTCGATGGCCCTGGGCGCGCAGTTGGGCGGCGCGGGGCTGACGCCGGAGAAGATCGAAACCCATGCTGCTGTCTCGCTGGGCAAGGTGGAAGGCGGTTTCGCCATCACACGGATTGCGCTCACCACCACGGCGAGCGTGCCCGGCGCTACCAAGGAAGCCTTCGACAAGGCCGCAGCCGAAGCCAAGGCCGGCTGCCCCATCTCGAAGCTCTTCGCCAACAACACCGAAATTACCCTGGACGCCAAATTGGCGTAAACGCGAAAATTGGAGCGATTCTTCCGCGTGAGCGGCCCGTCTGACCGGGCCGAGCGGGAGAATCGCCTTAAACTTGGATTCGAGTTCCTAAAAGTTTGTTATTTATAACGACTTACAGAGAACTTTCCGGCTCATTCACGCAACGCTCAGGCGGATGGGTCGAATGGAAAACGGCCCCATGCGGCACCCATTCCTCTAGGCCCGGGCAAACCGGGACAAATTTCCAGGCCGAGACGAGGGGTGGAAACACAATTCCGCTGCAATCCAAGCCGCAAAATGCCGAAAGGACAAGATCAGAGCGAAACCAGAGTGGCGATGCCTCTGTTGATGGTGTTCGAAACGGCTTTTTGTTGTGGAAGGAGCCACTTGGCGGTCTGCCTCAGGTACGACCACTCTGATTTCGTCGTAGAGCAGAACCAGAGTCCCGGTGTCCTGTTCAGTGACTGCGAGATCGCCGCTCACTGATGGTCACATCGGCTTGGGCGCACTGCTCTCGGGATATACCAACTCTGGTTCTGCAATGGCCGGATTTGGAAGATTGGGGCACCCTTTGCAGGCCGTCGTACTCAACATCGTCGTCATTGCCCTGCTGGTCTTCCTGTTTGGATCCATCTCCTCCGCGCGGCCCGACGATCGCCTGCGGTGTTGGGTGGGCGGTTGGATTTGCATTCTGATTCACTTCGGCGCCGACTTGTGGAGCCCGTCGAGCGTCCTCGCGGAAAACGTTCAGGTCTGTGTCAGCGTGGATGCGCTTGCACTGGCGGGCATCCTCTTTGTCGTTTCGACGATGATCCTCACCGAGGGCCGTGCAGCCGGGCTTCGGCTCGGCGGCCTGCTCGCCATTTCCACCCTGCCTTGCCTCAGTCTTGCGGCCATCGGGCTGCACAGCCTCTGGCCTCTGACCATCCTGCTCCTGGCGCGGCAGGCGCTGGCCATCTCCCTGGCCGCCCGCTCGCGCCTGAACCGCCGGACCGTAGCGTCCATTGCGGTTCTTGTGTGCCTGGTTTCCAGCGGGTGGATGTTCTTCGGCCTCATGCACGGTCAAATGGCGGTCGTGGTAGCTGCTTTGCTCGCGGAAATCTACCTGGTTACCGCGATTGATTTCTGGAACAACGGCTGGCCGCAGTCCGTTGCCTTGAACACCATGGGCACCGGGCTGGTTGCCTGGGCCGCGGTCTTTCCGTTGGGGCTTCTGGCGCACCAGCTCTGGCCACAGTTCCTGGTCGAACCCGAGATCTGGAATACCCCCAAACTCTGCGTTTCCATTGGCATGATACTCGTGGTCTTGGAGGAGGATCTTCGCGCGACCGGCGCCTTGTCTGAGGAATACCGTCTTCTGTTTGAAACTAACCCGCATCCGCTCTGGATTTTTGAAAAGGAGACGCTGCGGTTTCTCGGGGTGAACCGGGCCGCGCTGGATATGCACGGCTACACACGCGAGGAGTTTCTGGGTCTGACGCTTGCCGACATTCTGGATCCCGACATGCTGCCGGATGCGCGGCGGGAGGCCGCATCCCCGGAGCCCTCGCCCACCCGGGCTTCGCGTCACATTCGAAAGAACGGCAGCGTACTGCCTGTGGACATCACCGCGTATAACATCGTATTCCATGGCAAGCGGTGCCGCTTTGTGATGGGCATCGACGTGACCGAGCGGGAAGAGCTTGAGCAGCAGATCGCGTATCAGGGGCAGCACGATTTCCTTACCGGGCTTCCCAATCGCCTGCTTTTCCAGGAGCGGTTGACCGAGGTCATTGGCCAAGCAGTCCAGACCCAGGAAATGCTCGTTGTCCTGTGCCTGGACGTCATCCGCCTCAAGGGCATCAACGATACCTATGGCATTCGCGCCGGAGACGAGTGTGTGAAGGGCGTGGCGCGCATTCTGGAGCAACATGCGCGCCTCGGAGACATTGCCGCTCGCACCGGTGATGACGAGTTTGCTATCGTTCTCGGCGGCATCTGGAGCGCCGCCGCTGCCGAGCAGGCAGCCATCGATTTGAGAAATGCCTTTTCGCGCCCGCTGACGATCCAGGACCATAACATCCAGCTCTCCTTCAGCATGGGGTTGGCCATTTACCCCGTCGACGGAACAGACGCTGTGGGGCTGTGGCGCTGCGCTGAGAGCGCGCAGCGCGAGTCGAGGGCCGCAGGCGGGCAGACGGTCTGGTCTTCGCTGGAGCTGAGCCGCGTTGCGGAAGAACAAATCGAGATTGAAGCGTATATGCGTACCACACTGGAGGAGGGAGGATTCTACCTGTCCTACCAGCCGCTCTACGGCTTCGACGGCGCGGTCCACGGGCTTGAAGCCTTGCTGCGCCTCAATCACCCGAAATATGGAGCGTTGAGCCCGGACAGGTTCATTCCCATTGCCGAGGAGACAGGTCTCATCGGTCAAATCGGCCAATGGGTCATCGAGGAAGTGTGCCGGCAACTTCAGGTTTGGGCAACGCAGGGCGCGCGGCTTGTTCCTGTCGCGGTCAACGTTTCAGGGCTGCAACTGATGCGCAGCGACTTCGCGGGGCGCGTGGTGGAGACACTCGCACAGTACGCAATCGATCCGCGGTGGATCCATCTGGAGGTCACCGAGACAGCCGTAATGCACGATGCGGTCGCGGCTTGCGAACGAATGTCCGCCCTGTCCGCTTTCGGGATTGAGTTCTCCATCGACGACTTTGGGACCGGCCACTCCTCCCTGGGCCGGCTGCACCAGTTGCCCATTTCAGTGCTCAAGGTCGACCGCTCGTTTGTCGACCGGATCTGCGTGCACAACGGAGCCTTCTCGATTGTGCAGGCCATCATCTCCATGGCCCATGCGCTGGGCCAGCGTGTGGTCGCCGAAGGGGTCGAGACGGCAGAACAGCTCATGCTGCTGCGCGGGCTGCAATGCGATCTGCTCCAGGGTTACCTGCTGTCCCGCCCCGTTCCGCCGGAAAGGATTCCCGCGCTGACCGCAGCCACCCATCCCGCATTCACGCTCATTTCCGATCAGGACTCCAGCAGTTCCTCAGAATCTCAAGAACCGTTCGCACGCCAAGACCTGGTGGGGCCGGGGAACAGGTAAACTGCGCCCGGAGTTCGATCCATCGCTTTCAATCAATCGCGTGTCCCCCGTACGATGCTGAGCGAACGCAAACCGTCTTGCCTTATGCGACGGCCGCGCCCACTCCCACATGCTGATATTTCCTTCTTCATCTTGTATTGGAAGAGAGAAAGGATTGACCCCACCCCGGTTTCTTGTTATTGTTAGAAGGTTCCGCAAGAACGCCTCCGTCCGTGTGTCTTAAGGACGAAGACAAATGGGTGGCCCGGCCAGGCAGCAATTGGCAGCGCCAAAGCCCATGGCCAGGGGCAATTGACCGGCCAGACAGGTCCCGAGAGTTGCTCTTTTCTTGCGAAGGGCAGGGACAAATCGCATCGGAGTCCGCGCGTTCTCCACCTTGGAGGGCTATGCGGGCCGGAACCAGCGAAACGGAGTCGGCTTTACCCGCAAGTCGCGGTGAAACGCCCGGCCACCGTCTTGGTTCTCGTCTGAGATTGGAACGAAGGCAGACGCGAAGCAGCAAAATAGGGCTTCCGTGCGCGTGCGCGCCAGAGATGGTTGCGCGATTTCGCCGCGGCAGGCCCCATGAGTCTGTGCGCGGCGGTCGAACTTGATGGGTCACGGTTTTTGGCGTAAGGAGTTTTGGTTTGCCTACATTCAATCAGTTGGTTCGCAAGGGGCGCACGGCCCCGCGGTACAAGACGGCATCACCGGCCTTGCAGGCATCGCCGCAGCGGCGCGGAGTTTGCACCCGCGTGTATACGCAGACGCCTAAAAAGCCGAACTCGGCCTTGCGCAAGGTTGCTCGCGTGCGGCTGACCAACGGGATTGAGGTCACCACCTACATTCCCGGCATCGGCCACAACCTGCAGGAGCACTCGATCGTGCTGATTCGCGGCGGCCGTGTGAAGGATCTGCCGGGCGTCCGCTATCACGTGGTCCGCGGAACTCTGGATTCGGTGGGCGTGGCCAACCGGAAGCAGAGCCGGTCGAAGTACGGAGCCAAGCGCGCCAAGGGCGGCGCGGCCCCGGCCAAGGCCAAGAAGTAAGACAGGGGTCAGGGAACAGGGGGCAGATCGACCCTGAGCCGGATCACAGGAAACATGGTTCCGGGGCGGTAGATGGAACCCGGACTAGGGCAGTGAGAGGCGCGAGAGCGCGAGGATTCTGAGGATTATGCCGAGAAAAGGGCACATTGCGAAGCGGGAAGTGGCGCCGGATCCAGTTTATGGGTCCACGCTGGTCACCAAGTTTGTCAACTCGATGATGTGGGGCGGCAAGAAGTCGACAGCCCAGGGCATCTTTTATCAGGCGATGAAGAACCTCGAAGAGAAGGGCGGTGGCGACGATGCCCTCAAGCTCTTCAAAAAGGCGGTTGAGAACTGCAAGCCGCTGCTCGAGGTCAAGACCCGCCGGGTGGGCGGCGCCAACTACCAGGTGCCGATCGAGGTCAATCCCGACCGCCGTACTTCGCTGGCCATTCGCTGGCTGATCACCTACGGCCGCAACCGCGGCGAAAAGGGCATGACCGACAAGCTGGGCAATGAGCTGCTGGACGCGGCCAACGGGCGCGGCGCGGCGATGAAGAAGAAGGAAGACGTGCACCGCATGGCCGAGGCCAACAAGGCCTTTGCTCACTACCGCTGGTAGCGATTTAGCCTCTAGCTTCTAGCTTTTAGCTACTAGCTGGCGGGTGTTGAAGTGGACGATATCTGGGGCTGCGACGAGCGGCCTCGCAAAGACAAGCTAGAGGCTAGAAGCTGGAAGCTAGCAGCTAGTCACAACCGCGGGCACAAGCGCCCGCAAGGAAGAAATTGCCGTGGCTCGCACCATACCTCTGAATCGTTGCCGGAACATCGGAATCATGGCGCACATCGACGCCGGAAAGACGACAGCGACA